>Ga0224555_1001339_pt1 | contig 34627 bp, 26 predicted proteins | sample 714S23034metaG_FD_180687 | JGI IMG/M metagenome (GOLD analysis project Ga0224555, IMG submission 180687) | Peat soil microbial communities from Stordalen Mire, Sweden - 717 S2 30-34 | ecosystem: Environmental > Terrestrial > Soil > Wetlands > Peat | place: Sweden: Norrbotten County, Stordalen... | reverse complement strand
CAGCTTCCTCCCCGCGCGCCGCGCCACCCGCATCGTCCCCGTCGTCGCCCTCCACCACGAGTAGGCATCCATCCGCGCGCGTCCCGACCGGCCCACACTAAAAACGAACCAAACAAGCAAAAAAAAACGTCCCCCCAAACAGCTGCACGGCCAGGTTCACCCCACAGCAAGCAGCGGACTCCTCTGCGGCCCAAATTTCAATGCAAATCCCCTCCGTACCCGCCCAAAAGTACTCTGCTCAGAACCATTTTGGAAAAACGCAACCAACAAACTACATCGAACAGCTCAGCCGCCACAGCTACCCGCAAACGGCGCGCCTCAGAAGCGTGCCCGGCGTCGGCCCCTCACCGCGCTCGCTTACGTGCTCACCGTGAGCGCCCGCACCGCTTCCCGCAACTGCGTATCGCCAAAAACGGAGACAGCTGCCTGCGCTCCCTGCTGGTCGAGTGCGCCCACCATGTGCTCAGCCCCGGGCCCGACTCGGCATTCAGGCAGTGGGGCCTGCGCCTGGCCGCAGGCGGCAAAGGAGTCAAACGACGCGCCCCGGTGGCTGTGGCCCGGAAACTCGCCGTACTGCTGCACCGGCTCTGGATCGGCGGCGAACCCTTCCGTCCCTTCCCCGAGGAAACCGTGGACGCCGGACTGCGCGCCCACCCTTCCCTCGGGGCGGCGGCTGCGGCCCGATCGCGAACCGCAGGAGGCATATGTAATCGATACTGTTACAGAAATAGAAAGACGAGCGTTACGGAAACAGACAGCAAAGGACGAACATCCCGGTGACTGCGCCTTCTTGCCTGGCCCTCGAGGCCGCCCCACAGATGGCAGCACCGGCAAGGCACGGGAGACGAACCACCGCAGCCCCCACGGGCCGATCCGAGTGCGTATGGAAGCGGGTCCATCACCCCACCCCTTGCCACCCCAGCACTCTCATGGAAGCAAGTAGTGGATGCTTCCGTCAGCCGCTCAATCGTCAATGCGATTCGATTCGCTGACCACACGATAGTACTTCCCTCGTCCTCGCCCAGTGCCGTTTTGGAAAAGGCACACTCCCAACGCAGATTTGCATCATGCGCATCGGATCCACCTTGGGGCCGCCTCGCGCGACCCTTCTTTTTGAGCCGCATCGCTGGTCCCTGCGGGGCCTCACAAAACGAGAACCGCGAACGGCCGAAACTCTGGTACCCACTGCCGCCTCCCCGCTGCCGACTCTCATCTTCCGGCTGCTTTATCATCGAGACATGACCCAGCTCGAGGCGCTCTACCGTTACGAAGGCCATCCCACCGAAACCACTATGGGTGCGATGGGCAATCTGCGCGAGGTCTACGGTATCCGCCGCATCAAAATCGACGAGGAATGGAAGACCATCCACGTCGAATACGACGCCACCCGTCTCGCCGGCCCGACCATCTTCCAGTTACTGCGCCGTACCGGCCTCGCCGTCGTCGAGGAGCTGCCCCTGATCCCGCCCCAGGAAGCCGCCCCAGCCGAACCTGCCCCCGCCAAATCTTAGGCTACTGGCGGATGGAGGATAGCGGGTAGCGGGTAGCGGGTAGCGGACAGCGGTAAGCCGGAAGACCGGTAGGGCCTGGCCAGGCCCGTTTTCAGTTGGTGCGCCGTACCGGCCTCGCCGTCGTCGAAAAGTTCCCCCTGATCCCGCCTCAGCCGAACCTGTCCCCGCCAAATCTTAGGCTGCTGGCGGACGGAGGATAGCGGTAAGCGGATAGCGGATAGCGGATAGCGGTTAGCGGTAAGCCGGGAGGCGCCGGTTAAAAAGCCTGGCCCCGGCCCCGACTTCGGACGCCCAGGTTCACCCCACAGCAAGAAGCAGATACCTCCGCGCAGCCGCCCGTCCAGCAACTTCGCCCAGCGTCCCACTCGAAAGTACCGCCCTCCAACTCGTGGTGAACCATTTCGGGAATGCGTCCCCCCCCGGCGCCGCTACCGCCGCCCAGGTTCATCCCACAGCAAGAAGCAGATACCTCCGCGCAGCCCCCGTCCAGCAACTTCGCACAGCATCCCACTCGAACGTACCGCCCTCCAACTTCCGTTTCCCATTTCGAGAACGCCTTTGCAGCCCGCCCCGCCCCAAACGTTGGCCCCGGCCAGGTTCACCCCACAGCAAGTAGCACATACTTCCGCACAGCCCCCGTCCAGCAACTTCGCACTGCGCCCCACCCCAAAGTACCGCCCTTCCGTCTCCAGTTTTCCAATTCGGGAAAGATCCCCACCCCGCCAGGCTCTCCGCACATGCCCCAACCAGCACCCAATGTCCACCGCTGACCCATCCCCTCCGGCCAACCAGAAAGCCTTCGCCGAGCTGTCTTACCCCCTCCGCGCCCGATCACGAAAAACTGTCAAGCCCCCGACCTCTTCACCAAAGTAATGATCTCTGACTTACAAGCACTTACACGCCACCTTACCCCAACAACGTTGGCAGACTTACTTCCCCAGCCTGATATTCTGAACTTAGAGTAGAAAAAGGAAAAAAGCCTCGCCTTCCCGGCGGGGCTTTTCTGTGCCCGCCCACACGCGGGTTTTGCCTTTGTTATGACTCCCGGTACCGTATGCACCCATTTCTATCCGCAATTCTCGCTCGCCTTTCGCTAAGAGCTAACAGCTAACAGCTAACAGCTAACGGCTGACAGCTAACGGCTGACAGCTAAAAAGGAGAATCATCATGCAGGAATTCGACCAGCAGACCCCCTCCGGCGGCCAGGCCCCCGCCCAGCGCCAGTGCCACTACCTCCTCGGCAACGGCCACCGCTGCCGCGACTGGTCCCTCCGCGGCCACGACCACTGCCACCGTCACCACCGCTACCTCCGCGCCAGCCCCGACCGCCCCATCGACGTCCCCCTCCTCGAGGACGAAGCCTCCATCGTCTATCTCCTCTCGCAAACCCTGCAGGCCATCGCGTGGGGCGCCATCCCGGTCGCCAACGGCCACGCCCTCCTCACCGGCTGCCGCCTCGCCCACTCCGTCGAGACCCAGCGCCTCGAAGCCGCCAAACTCCGCTTCAAACTCCGCCGCCTCGCCATCCCCGAACACGAAATCTTCGACCCGATCACTGACCCCGAACGCGACTCCCCCAGCGCCGATCCCGATCCCGTCCCGGAACCCGGTGCCCTGTCCCCGGACCCCGCGCTCACCCCCAACCCCATCAAAGTCCCGCCCAGCAACCTCCGCTTCCGCGATCTCAAAAAGGACTGGGACAAAGCCCTGCAGCGCACCGGAAGCGAGGCAGGCGACATGTACTTCCCCCGCTGCGGCGAAACTCGCGAGGAATTCAACGCCGCCCGCGCTACCCCCTTCCAGCACCTCGCTGAGCAGGACCGCGAAGTACAGAAAGCCCTCGCTCTCGCCAAAACTCAATCGGAGCCCTGTTTACCAACTTGCTAACCCAAGGGGGTCCCCACCAACCCACCTGGCCCTCGAATCAACAACATCCCAGGGGGTCAACCCCCTCAAATCGCTTTTCCGAACAACGGAGAACAGATCACGCGACACGCCGGCTGACAACGGACGACCAGAATTTGACCCCTGACCTCTCGCACCCGATACGTGTATTCGCTGGCCGCTTCTTCGCTGCTGGCTACAGGCAAGTGGAGACGGACCACGCTACCGCGACCGTGTCATCGCCACCGGGCCGCCGCCCACGATCAGCAGAAACACCAGCCCCAGCACCATGCTGAAGTCGGTGCGCGCGTCGTGCAGCATAAACCAGAAGCCCTGACCCGCGCGGTGCAGCTCAGGAATTTTAGTCGTCACGATGGCCGTGCCGATGACAACCAGCAGCGGAATCGAGGCCAGCCGCGTCCACAGGCCAAAGATCACGGCCGCGCCGCACACGATCTCCACCACCCCAACGACCGGCGCGACGACCCCGGGATGCGGAAAGCCGATCTTCGCGAAACGCCCCACGCCCAGCGCCGCCGGAAACAGGAACTTCTGGATCCCCTCGGAGACGAACACCCACCCGACGAGAATCCGGATCAGAATGATGGCTCTCACAGAATTCCTCCCTTCGGGCAACGACGTCTTTTCGGGATCATTCTTACTTGGCAGGCTCCTCGATGGTGTCGCCTTCACCCGGCGCGAGGAAGAGATTCTCCTCGAGCCCATGCTGGCGGGTATAGAGATCGTAGTAGCGGCCGCCCAGCGCATACAGGCTGGCGTGGGTACCGCGCTCGACGATCAATCCGCCTTCGACCACGAGAATCTGATCGGCACGGCGGATCGTCGAGAGCCGGTGCGCGATCACGAACGTCGTCCGCCCCTGCATCAGGTAGCTGAGTCCGTGCTGAATCATCGCCTCGGACTCGGAGTCGAGCGACGAGGTCGCCTCGTCCAGGATCAGGATGCGCGGGCTTGCGAGAATCGCGCGCGCAATGGAAAGCCGCTGCCGCTGACCGCCGGAGAGCTTGACGCCGCGCTCACCGACGATCGTGTCGTATCCCTCGGGGAAGCGCTCGGCGAACTCGTCGACCCGCGCGATACGGCAGGCGGAGAGAAAATCCTCGTCGGTGGCGTCGGGATGGGAGAACATCACGTTCTCCTTGATGGTCCCGTCGAACAGGAACGACTCCTGCAGCACGACGCCGAGTTGGCTGCGATAACTGTCGAGCCGGACAGTGGAAAGATCGATGCCGTCAACGAGCACCTCGCCCGAGTCAGGCTTGTGAAATGCGCAGACCAGGCTGATGATGGTCGATTTGCCCGACCCCGACGAGCCGACCAGCGCGGTGACCGTGCCGGGCCGCGCTTCGAACGAGACGCCATGCAGCACCGGCTTGTCCTTCTCATAGGCAAAGCGCACATCGTCGAAGCGCACCTCGCCGACGATCTCCTCCAGCGTGCGGACCCGCGCTGGATCGGCGAACTCGTCCTTTTCGCCGAGGATCTCCATGGTGCGATCGAGGCCGGCGACCGCTTCAGTGAGCTGCGTGCCGATGTTCACGATCTGAAAGATGGGCGCGATCATGTAGGCCAGCAGCATCGTGTACTGGAAGTAGCCGCCGGTGGTCATGCGGTGCCCGAGCACCTGATGGCCGCCGATCAGCATGACGAGTCCGCCGACGACGCCGAGCACGGTGGTTGCTGCGAGGCTCAGCAGGCTGGTGGCGGTGAGGGACTTCATGACGTTGTCGAGCAGGCGCAGAACGCCGCCGGTGAAGACGTTCGCTTCACGCTGCTCCGCGTGATAGCCCTTGACGACGCGCACGCCGCCGAGGCTTTCGGTGAGCCGCCCGGTGACCTCGCCGGTGATCTTCGCCCGCTCGCGAAAGATGGGCCGGATGGTCTTGAACGCCTTCTGCAAAACAATGACGAAGAGCCCTACCACGCCGAAGACGATCAGGGTCATCCGCGCGTTCGTGATCACCAGGTAGACAAAGACCATGCTCGCCGTCAGCATGCCGCCGACGAACTCGACCAGGCCGGTGCCGATGAGGTTGCGTACGCCTTCGACGTCGTTCATGATGCGCGACACGAGAAGGCCGGTCCGGTTCGCGTCGTAGAAGCTGACCGACAGCCGGCCGACGTGCTGCTGCACCTGCTGGCGGAGTTCGGTGATCATGCGCTGCGCCGCTTTTGACAGCAGCTGCGTGAGAGAAAACGACGTCACTGCCTGAATCGCCGTAGTAGTGAAAACGATAGCAACCAGCGGCAGCAGCAGGGTCGCGTTTCCGTGAACACCGAGAACGCGGTCGATGAGGAACTTGGTCGAGAAAGGCAGCACCAGGCCGGCGACCCGGTTGACGATCATCAGCAGGAAGCCGAAGGCGAGCAGCCAGCGACGCGGCCGGACGAGCTTCCAGATCTCCGGCATCACCTTCTTCAGGTCGGGCTTCTTCTTCGGCAGGTCGGCGCCGGCGCGCGCCCGAGCACCGTGTCCTCCGCTGCGATCTCCGTGCATTGCCGGGACCGATCCCATTCGCATTCTCAACTCACCGCGCTGACTGCCGGCCGCTAACTCGCCACCTGGCTCGGCTGCTGACGACTGCCTTCCGCTGGCGGCGTCCTTCTAGCCTTGATGAACGAGCGCACGCAAAGGAGCACATAAATCAGCATCATGACCGAGAAGACCGCTTTGTCCTCAACCGCGATCGGCCGCGCCATCAGGTGTCCCATCTCCATCCGGACGAAGTACCAGATGTTGAGCGAGGTCATCAGAAAGCAAAGCGCCGCCAGCGTCACAGCAATGTGCATCACCGTCATGCGCCTCTTCTGGCTGCCTCGGCGCGCCAGCAAGCCGAGGATGGTGAAGACGATCCCGACATACATCGGGATGAGCGCTGTGGGCGCTTGCCATCCCGTTCCTACATATCCTGCGACACCGAGAATAATCAGCAGGAGTCCGAACAGAATCGTGACTATGGCCATGCTCCCTCCAGTCCACAGTCTACTGGAGCGCCTCAAGCCTGCATCCCCGCAGTACCCGGGTGGTGAACGTTGCGATCTAGCGCTGGATCCTGGCCGAACCGCCCTGCGCGAAGGCCTTCACCTGGTCGAGCGTCGCCATGGTCGTGTCGCCGGGGAAGGTGGTCAGCAGTGCGCCATGCGCCCATCCCAGCTTGACGGCCTCTTCGGGATCGGCGCCCGACAGCAGGCCGTAGAAGAACCCGGCCGCGTATCCATCGCCGCCACCGACGCGGTCGTAGACATCGAGTTCGGCCGTCGGGGCGGTGTAGGTCTTGCCGTCGACCCATGCCACCGCGCTCCAGCTGTGCCGGTTGGTGGAGTGCACTTCGCGCAGCGTCGTCGCGACGGCTTTCACCTGCGGATGCTTCTTCACCACATTGTCGATCATGCCGAAGAATGCGCCTGGATCGAGCTTCGACTTCGTCTTGTCGACCTTAGGCCCCTCGATGCCGAGCCCCTTCTGCAGGTCTTCCTCGTTGCCCACGAGCACATCGACTTGCTCGACGATACGCGCGATCACCTCCACGGCACGGTCCGCGCCGCCGCTGATCTTCCACAGCTTCTCGCGGAAGTTCAGATCGAACGAGGTCACGGCGCCGGCGGCCTTGGCTGCGGTCATCATCTCTACCACCAGCGGTCCGGTTGTCGAGGAGAGAGCCGCGAAGATGCCGCCACTGTGCACCCAGCGCACCCCTTGGGCGAAGATCGCCTTCCAGTCGAAGTCGCCGGACTTGAGCTGCGCGCCCGCCTCGTTGCAGCGGTTGTAGAAGACCACGGGCGGGCGCACACCGAATCCGCGGTCGCTATACACGGTCGCCATATTGGGGCCGGTCACGCCGTCATGCTTGAAGTGCTTATAGAAGGGCCGCACGCCCATCGCCCGCACGCGCTCCGCGATCAAATCGCCGATGGGGTAGTCCACCATGGCGCTTGCGATCCCGGTCTTCATGCCAAAGCAGTCGGAGAGGTTGGCCGCCACATTGAACTCGCCGCCGCTGACGTGAATCGCGCACTCAGTCGCCTTGCGAAAGGGGATGATCCCCGGATCGAGCCGGTGGACCAGCGCCCCCAGCGACAAAAAGTCCAGCTCACCGTCTTTGCGAATCGTCAGCGCGTTGCTCATCGTTCCCTTCACTCCTGTGCGGTCAGACCATTTCCGATCACGATCATACAGCGTCAGTCCAACAGCTTTTTCACATCCTGGATCATCTGGTCCGGCGTCCACTCGTTGCCCGGATACCACTTGAAGATCTTGCCGTCCGGCCCGATCACCACCGTGGACAGCGAGTGCGTGATCGTCTTGTCTTTCTCCGGCGTCGCGCCGATGTCGAAGAACTGCAGCACCTGCGGCAGCTCCTTTTCGGTCGGCGCCGCGAAGTCCCAGTGTTCGAAGGTTTCCTTTGTGTACTGGCCGGTGTAGGCGCCGCCGTAGCTGCGCAGCACGGCCGGCGTGTCGTACTTCGGATCGAAGCTCACGCTGAGCAGGTGTGTCTTTGCGTAGAGCTGCGGATCCTTCTGCAGTTGTTTGTCGATGTCCGCGAAATTCCGGCTCATGCGCACGCAGAAATTCGGCAGCGGGCAGCGCGTGTAGATGAAGGTCATCAGCAGCACCTTGCCGTGCCACTGCTTTAGCTGCACCCTCTTGCCGCTCTGGTTGAGAAACGCGAAGTCGGGGACCGCCTCACCGGGCTCCAGATCGTTGAACGTCACCGCCGGCTTGTAGTCCGGCTTCGCCTGCGCGATAACGTCGATCTCGTCCAGCGTGTCGGCGTTCTCCGTCACCGTCAGCGTCGCCGTGATGGTGTCGCCCGGATGCAGCTCCGTCGCGATGTTCGGCTGCGCCAGGGTGTAGGGCATCGTCATGGCTTCCATGTAGCCGGGAATCGCGTCGGTGTCGAGCGTGACGGCGCCGGTCTTCGCGTCGCTCGACACAACAATGCCGCGGATATGGAACTTCTTCACGCCCGGCTGCTGGTTGGTGGCCGAGCTTTTGTTTCCGCTGTGGCAGCCCGCAAAAAACACAACCACCGCCACAAAGCAGGCGGTGGAAATATGCGTACGAAGTTGCTTCACCCGCCAGTTTACACTTGAGTTCGACGCATCCCCCTCTATGCCGCTGGCCCGCACCATTGCCGACGCGCTCCGGCGCGGCGCTACCGTCGTCGCCTCCAGCGCCCGCACCGCGCGTGCTCTCCACCTTCGATTCGCCGAAGAGCAGCGCGCCCAGGGCCACACGGTCTGGCCAACGCCGGCGATCGTTGACTGGGATTCCTGGCTCCGCGGACTCTGGCGCGATCATGCCTTCGCCACGCCCGACTCGCCCACGCTTCTGACACCGCTGCAGGAGCGCGTATTGTGGAAGCGCGCGCAGCGTGAGGACGCTGCGCTGGTCATCTCCCCCGACTCGATGGCCGCTCTGGCCATGGATGCCTGGTCGCTGCTGTCCGCGTATAAGGCGCATTCCACGCGGCGCACTGCGTGGGATCAAGCCGATGCCGAGCGCTTTCGCCACTGGGCGGCCGCGTTTGATCAGCTCTGCTCGCGTCATGGTTGGCTCAGCGCAAGCCAGCTGGAATCGGCGCTGCTTCCGCATCTCGTCGATCCCGCGCACATCGCGCTCCCCCCGGAGATCCTGCTTGTGGGTTTCGATCGTCTGACCCCGGCGCAGACCGATCTCCTGGATGCGGTGCGGTCGCGGGGTGTGGCCATTTCTAAAGTCGAGCCCGAGCCGGCGTCCGTTCCCGCAGAGGGACAGCGCTGGATCGCGGCCACCGATCTGCACCAGGAGATTGAAGCCTGCACCGCATGGGCGCGCGGCATTCTGCTGGAAAATCCAGTCGCCCGCATTGGCGTCGTGGTTCCTTCAATCTCCGCTGCTCGCGGAGCCATCGACCGTGCCTTCCGCCGCATCCTGGAGCCTGTAAGCCAGGACATCCGCCAGCCGGCCGCGCGCTTGCCGTGGGAATTTTCTCTTGGTCAGCCTCTCGCCGACGTTCCGGCGATCCGCGCCGCGCTGCTGCTGCTGCGCTGGACGACCCGTCCGTTGTCGGAGGAGCAGGTTTCCTGGTTGGCGCTTTCTGGATTTGTCGCTGACGCGGTTACACATTCTCTCGGTCTGGCTCATCACGACGCTCGGCTGCGCCGCTTTGCCGTGCTCTCGACGGAGCGCACTCTCGCCAGCTACCGCGACTCCCTCGCGTCCTCTCCCGGCCTCCATGATCTGCGCTTCAGGCTTACGGATCTGCTGCGTGCAGCGGACCAGCATCGACTGTCTTCTGTTTCGCGACAGCCTTCGGCCTTCGCGGATCTGGTGCCTCGGCTGCTCGAACGCGTGGCGTGGCCCGGGCAGCGGCCGGACGACTCCGTACAGTTCCAGGCGCGGCATCGCTGGCAACGTCTTCTGGACGAGCTTGCGCTGCTGGACTTCGACGGCACCCGTTATTCGTGGAGCGAGTTCCTCGATCTGCTCGAGCACCAGGCCGAGGAGACGATCTTCGCTCACGAGTCGCACGATGCGCCGATCCAGATCCTCGGGCCCTTCGAATCCTCGGGGCAGCAGTTCGACGCTATTTGGTTCCTGGGAACCGATGACACGGCGTGGCCAAAACGCGGACGCCTGCATCCGCTGCTCCCGCCGACGGTTCAGCGGCAACACGGAATGCCGCACGCGGCGCCCGATGAGGACTGGAACCTTGCCAACACCGTCACCACGCGCCTGCTCCATTCCGCGCGGCGCATCGTCTTCAGCTTTGCAGAACGCGATAAGGATGCAGAACTCCGGCCGTCGCCGCTGATCGCCGGCTTATTTCCCGCGGGTTCGCAACCGGCCGCGGTCCGGGGCGCGGAGGACACGACGCCTACGCCGGTGCTCGATTCCATCGCCGATGACTCGGGTGCTCTTGCATGGCCGCAGGAGCAAAACGCTGGCGGCGCCGATGTGCTAAAACGCCAGGCCGCCTGTCCGTTCCAGGCCTTCGCCGCGAAGCGTCTCCGAGCCGAGCCGCTCGACGAAAGTGAGTGGGGCATCAGCCCATCGGAGAAAGGGAAGCTGCTCCATGCCGTCATGCAGCGCTTGTTTTCGTCGACCGATCCGCTTCCGATCCGCAGCCGCGACGATCTTGTCACCGCCATTGCTACAAAACAGCTGCCGGGCATCCTGGAAGCGCACATCGATGCCGCGATGCAGGCGCAGTTCGATGCTGCGAGCGGCGATCCCTGGCAGCAGGCCTGCCTCGCAGCGGAGAAGCGCCGGCTGATGATTCGCATTGGCGACTGGCTTGCGCTGGAGGCTGGCCGCCAGCCCTTCACGGTTGAATCGTGCGAGCAGCGCCTCCACGACGTCCACGTCGGCGACCTGAAGCTGAATCTGCGGGCCGATCGCATCGACCAGCTGCCCGACGGCAGCCGTCTGCTGCTCGACTACAAGACCGGCAATGTATCGACGGCCAGCTGGGACGGCGACCGGCTCGATGATCCGCAACTGCCGCTGTATGCAACCTACGGAAACGTGGAGAACGTCAGCGGCATCCTCTTCGCGCGCATCCGCTCCGGCAAGATCGACTTCGAAGGCCGCGTGCGCGATGCCCACGTACAGCTCTCGGCCGATATTCGCAGCAAGAAGGCGCTGATCACGCATCCTTATTCCGACGCGATGCGCGATGAATGGGCGCGTGCGCTGGCCAGCCTCGGCGACGAGTTCCTGCGCGGCGAGGCGGCGGTTGCACCTCGCGACACAAAGGTCTGCACCTTCTGTGAACTGCATTCCCTCTGTCGCGTCGCCGAGTCGGCCTTCGTGCCGGTCGCTCTCGATGAAGAGGGTGAGGAAGACGCCGATGACTGAGATCCTCACCGACGCCCCGGTCGACGCTGCCGCGCGCGAAGCGGCGATCGACATTCGTCACTCGGTCATCGTGCAGGCGCCCGCGGGTTCGGGCAAGACCGACCTGCTCACGCGCCGCTACATGCGTCTGCTCGCCGCCGTGGACGAACCCGAGGAGATCCTCGCCATCACCTTCACACGCGCCGCAACGGCCGAAATGCGCGCCCGCATTTTGCGCGATCTGGAAGCCGCGGCCGGCCGGCGCGCCTTTGGTCCCGACGATTTCGAGCGGATGGCGCTGGCCCGCGCTGCCGTCGATCACGCGGAGCGCCGCGGGTGGAACCTCTTCGAGCATCCGCAGCGTCTTGCTATTGAAACCATCGACTCTCTTTGCCTGCGCATCGCGCACGATCGGCCGCTGCTGGCGCGCCTTGGTGGAAACTTCCAGCCGGTGGAGGAAGCCGATCCGCTGTACGCGCTGGCCGCGCGGCGCACGCTCGAACGCCTTGGCGGTCCCGACGCTGCGCTCGGCGATGCGCTGGCCCAGCTGCTGGATCTACGCGACAATCGCCTCTCCGACTGCGCCTCGCTGATCGCGGAGATGCTGAAGGTACGCGATCAGTGGGTCAAGGCCTTTCCACTCTCCAGCACAACAACGATGAGCGAAGCGGACTGGGAGACACTTCGCAGCGAGCTCGAGAAGCCGTTTCATCGCGAGAATCGGCGCGTGCTCGCCGACGCGCACCGTCTGCTGACCGGCCAGCCTGCGGTTGAGCGGCAGCTTCTGGAACTGGCTGCGTACGCGGCCAGCCATGGCAACGAGCAGGCTGCATTGTTGGTGGAGATCCAGGCGCTTTCCGCCACAATGCCGCTCCAGCACTGGCACGCGGTGTGCGACTTTGTGCTGACGACCGATAAAAAGTGGCGCAAGTCAGTCAACGTGACTCAGGGGTTTCCCCCAAAAGGGCGCGAGGCGAAGGAGCGGAAGCGGGCGATGGAGGAGTTGCTGCTGTGGCTGCAGCACACGCCGAACCTGCTCGATGCACTCTGCGCGATTCGCCGCATGCCGCCGGCAAACTACAGCGACGAGCAATGGACCACGCTGCGCAATGTTTTCACGGTTCTGCGGCAGGCGGTTGCAGAGCTGAAGGTTGTCTTCGCCGAGCACAATCAGGTCGACTTCACCGAGTTGTCGCTGGCGGCGATCGATGTGCTGCAGCGCTCACCGGAGCGGGTGCTGGATATCGCCGGCAACATTCGCCATCTGCTCGTCGACGAGTTCCAGGACACTTCGCGCCGGCAGCACGAACTCGTCTCCGCGCTGCTGGCCGCGTGGGATCCGGGCGAGGGCCGCACCGTCTTTCTGGTCGGCGATCCGATGCAGTCCATCTACATGTTTCGCCAGGCCGAGGTCGAGCTGTTCACGCAGGTGCGCGAACACGGCATCGGCACCGAGCCCGGTCGGCTCCGCTGCCACCCGGTGCAGCTTTCCGTCAATTTCCGCTCGCACGCCGGGCTCACTGGCCCTCTCAACGGCATCTTCGATTTGATTTGCGCGGAGGACGCGCCGCCCGGTTCGGCGTCTGTTCCGTTCGCACGCGCGACGGCCTTCGCTACTTTGAATCCATCGCAGGGCTCGGTACACATTCACTCGCAGATCGTCGGCAGCGCCGATCGCAGCCCAACGCTGGCCGATTTCGGTGCGGCTCAGCGCGAGGAGGCCGAGGTTGTTCTGGGCATCGTCGAACAGCATCTTCCCCACATCCGGCACGCCCGCGACAGCGGCGATGAATATCGTGTTGCTATCCTGGTTCGCGCACGCAGCCATCTTGCACAGATCGTCCCTCTTCTCCGCGCGCGGGGAGTTCCATTCCGCGCCGTCGAAATCGAGCACCTCTCCGAGCGCCAGGAGCTTCTGGATCTTCGCGCGCTGACGCACGCGCTGCTGCATCCGATGGATCGCATCGCGTGGCTTTCCGTGCTGCGCGCGCCGTGGTGCGGTCTCACGCTCGCGGACCTGCACCTCCTCACCGGCTCCGATGATCCCGCTTTCCGGAATCGCTCCATCCTCGAACTCATCGAGATTCGCGGGCATTTGCTCTCGGAAGATGGCCGGCAGCGGCTCGCCCGCACAACGGAGATTTTGCGCCGTGCTCTGGATCTGCGCTGGCGGCAGTCCGAGTCGCCTTCGTTTGCTTCGTGGATCGAACGCACCTGGCGCACGCTGGGCGGCCCCGCGTGTATCGATGCGGCGGCTTACGAGAATGCCCAGGTTTTCTTCTCGCTGTTGGACGCGGTGACCGCCGACGGCCTGGCACCTTCCACTGCAAGCTTCGACGCCGAGTTCGATCGCCTGTTTGCGCAACCGGATCCGGCGGTGAGCGAGCGCGCGGGCATCCAGCTGATGACGATTCACAAGGCCAAGGGCCTCGGTTTCGACGTGGTCATCGTCCCGGGTCTCGACCGCCGTTCATCCGGTGACTCCAATCCGCTGGTCTGCTCGCTGGAGCGCATCAACCCATGGACCGCGGAAAACGAATTCCTGGTCGCGCCGATCGGCCTGCACGGGGAAGATACTGAGCCGCTATATAAGTGGGTGCGCAAACAGCGGCAGATCCGTTTTGACGAGGAGCGCAAGCGCCTGCTTTACGTCGCCAGTACGCGGGCACGGCGCGAGCTGCATCTCCTCGGCACGGCCGTCGCTTCTTCCACGGGTGTCCGCGCCCAGAGCCAGGACAGCCTGCTCGCCACGGCGTGGCCTGCTCTGCGGGCAACGTTCGAGGGCGCGGTGCGACAACCGCAGCCTGGCGCGGCCCCTTCCCGCGTTATCGTCTTTCCGTCATCGGGCGAGGTTCCCGAGATGGCTGCTGTGGCGGAATCTCCGCGCCTGATCCTGCGCCGGCTCCCGCTGGCTGCCCAGCCTGCGGCTTTGGCGGAGAATGTAACGGTCACTGGCTCATTTTCCATCGCCGATCCCGATGCGCCCGAGTTTCAGCGCCGCGAGGGCTCGCGGGAGTCGCGCCTGATTGGCTCTGCTGTGCACACGTTCCTCGAGCGCCTGGGCCCCGAGCTGGCGAGGATCGACACGGCGGAGCTGCGCGCGCGCATCGGCTCGCTGCTTCGCACCGCCGCCCTGACCGGCGATTTGCTGAAAAATGTAACCGACACGGTGACGAAAATGCTTCTCGCATGCGCTGCGGATCCCATTTGGCGGTGGATCGTCGAAAATCACCCCGAAGCGCAGTCCGAGGCGTCGTGGACCGGGTTCCTGGCCGGTTCAGATCCTCGGGCAACAAGTTTGCGCACGCTGCGGGGGGACCGCGTTTTTCGCGCCGGCCCGGCGCCGCTCGATTCTTCCAGCGCGGACTTTTTGTGGGTGATCGATCACAAGACGGCGGAAGCTGCAGTCAGTCCTTTGCTGCTCGCCTCGGAGCGCGCACAATACGCGCCTCAGTTGCTCGCGTACACGCGCGCCCTGCGTGCCCTGCACGGGCCTGCAACGAAATTCCGCGTCGGCCTTTATTACACTGCGATTCCTGCGCTGGACTGGTGGGATCCGGACGCCGCGTGAAGGTCTACTGCCGGCTGGCGACGCCCGGACGCTGATTGTTCCCCGTCGTCGTGCCGACGTTGTGGCGCATATCCGCGCCGCGCACCCAGAAGATGACGTCCTCGGCGATGTTCGTCGCGTGGTCCGCGACGCGCTCCAGGGCACGCGAGATCATCAGCGCATTCAGCGCCTGCGGAGCCACACCCGGTTCGCTCTTCATCAGATTCAGCAGCGTGTAATGCGCCGCGCCGTTCAGTTTGTCAACGCTGTCGTCCATCTTCAGCACGGCTTCCGCCATATCCGCGTCGCCCTCGATAAACGCCTGAAGGGCCTTACGCACCATGCCGCTCGCCAGGTTAGCAATGCGCGGAATGTCAATCGGCATCTCCGCCGCCGGAAAGGCCTGCAGGTCGCGCACCCGATCGCTGATCACGCGGGCTGAATCGCCGACCCGTTCCACATCAGCATTGATTTTGATCACCGAGAGAATAAAGCGCAGATCGATGGCCATCGGCTGCTCCATGGCCAGCAGATCCAGAGCCATCTGGTCGATCTCCCGCTCCAGCCGATTGATCGCCATCTCGCCGCGATCGACCAGGTCGCAGATGGACAGATCGCGCACCCGGTAGGCCTCCACCGCGCGCTGAATCGACTGCTCGGCCATGCCGGCCATCACCAGCAGCCTCTCCTTCAGATCGTCCAGGTTTTGCTGAAACCGGATGCGCGCCATTATCCAAACCTGCCCGTGATGTAATCTTCCGTCCGCTTGTCGCTGGGGTTCGTAAATATTTTATGCGTCGAATCGAATTCGATAAGTTTGCCGTTCAGGAAGAACCCTGTTCGCTCCGCCACGCGCGCCGCCTGCTGCATGTTGTGCGTCACGATCACGATGGTGTATTGCGACTTCAGCTGAAAGATCAGGTCCTCGATCTTGGCCGTCGACACGGGATCGAGCGCGGAAGCCGGCTCGTCCATCAGCAGCACCTCGGGATCGACCGCCAGCGCGCGCGCAATACACAAACGCTGTTGCTGGCCGCCGGAGAGGCTGGCGCCGGACTTTTTCTTCAGGTCGTCCCTGACCTCATCCCAAAGGGCGGCGTGTTTCAGCGATCGCTCCACCGTTTCATCCAGAACCCGCCGGTTGCGGAAACCATTCAGTTTCAGGCCCGACGCGACATTGTCGTAGATCGACATCGTCGGAAACGGGTTCGGCCGCTGGAACACCATCCCGATGCGCCGCCGCACTTCCACGGCTGAAGTCTCGCTGTAGATATCCTGGCCGCCGATCTTCACTTCACCCGTGACTTTGGCGATGGGGTTGGTCTCATGCATCCGGTTCAGGCAGCGCACAAAGGTCGATTTGCCGCAGCCCGAAGGTCCGATCAGGGCGGTCGCTTCATTCGCAGGGATGTGCAGCGTGATGTCCTGCAGCGTGTGATTGGTTCCGTACCACGCGTTCAGGCCGTTGACCTCAATGCCGACGCCCATGCCTAATTTGCCCCTTTCAGTACGCCGCGCGTGGTGACATATCGCACCAGAGAAACCGAAACCACGATCAGGACGATCAGCACCAGCGAGCCCGCCCAGGCCAGCCGATGCCACTCGTCGTAGGGTCCCAGCGCGTAGGTGTAGATCTGCAGGGGGAGAGCCTCAATGGGCTGATTCAGACTCGTGCTCCAGAAGTCGTTGCCCAGCGCCGTGAACAACAGCGGAGCGGTTTCACCCGCGACGCGCGCGAAGGCCAGCATGCAGCCGGTGATCACGCCCGGCATCGCGGTCCGCAGCGTGATGGACAAAACGGATCGCCAGTTGGGGACGCCCAGGCCAAGCGCAGCTTCACGGATGGAGTGCGGCACCATCAGCATCATTTCTTCGGTGGTTCGCGCGACTGTTGGAATCATCATGATGCCCAGCACCACACCTCCGGCAAGCGCGGAGAAGGTCTTCGTGGGCGCCACAATCAATCCGTAGATGGCAATGCCCATCACGATCGAAGGCACGCCGTTCAGGATGTCCGCCGTAAAACGGACCACGGTCGACAGCTTGGTACCGCGGCCAAACTCGGAGAGATAGATCCCGCCGGCAATGCCGACGGGAATGCCCATCAGACTGGCAAGCGACAGGACCACGATGGATCCAACGATGGCGTTCGCCATGCCGCCGCCCGACTCGCCAGGCGGCACCGGTAATTTCGTGAAGAAATCCCAGTTCAGCGAGCTCGCGCCCTTGTACACCAGGTCGAGGAAGATCGCGACCAGCGGTGCGACGACCAGGATCGTACTGCCGACCGCCAGCCACGTTGCCGCGTGATTGGTAAACCATCGCCAGTGTCGATTTGCGGTGCTCGATTGGAATTGGGTCGCCATCGCTTGTCCTCTAATTCACCCTGGCGGGAGCGCCGCGCGTCACGGCCCACACCAGCAGCCGGGCAAGCATGTTGACAATGATGGTCACGATAAACAGAGCGAGACCGATTTCAATCAGCGCGCTGCGGTAGGTATCGTCGGCGGCCTCCGCGAACTCGTTCGCGATCACGCTGGCCATGGTGGAAGCCGGCGCGAGCAGAGATTTTGAGATCGTCGGGCTGCTGCCGATCACCATCGCCACGGCCATGGTTTCGCCCAGCGCGCGCCCCAGACCAAGAATGATGGAGCCGACGATGCCGATGCGCGCGTTGCGCAGCACGCCCATGCGAATCATCTCCCACCGCGTCGCTCCCAGCGCCAGCACGGCTTCGCGCTGCGTATACGGGACGGCGGTCATCACTTCGCGCGTCAGCGAGGAGATAATCGGCAGGATCATGATGGCCAGAATCACGCCCGCCGCGAACATGCCGATACCGAAATCGGGCCTGACGAACAATCCGGTCCAGCCCAGCACTTTGATCAGCACCGGATCGATATAGCCGCGCAGCAGCGGTACCAGGACGAAGATGCCCCACAATCCGTACACCACGCTGGGAATCGCGGCCAGCAGTTCGGTCAGGAAGGACAAGCCCCCGCGCAGCGCTTTCGGGCACATCTCCGTGAGAAAGACGGCCACACCAACAGCGAGCGGGACGGCGATGACGAGCGCCACCGCCGAAGACACCAGCGTGCCGTAGACGAAAGGCAGCGCTCCAAAATTGGAGTTGACCGGATCCCAGGCGCTCCCCAGGAAGAACTTCAGACCGAACTTGGCAAGTGTCAGCTGGGAATGCACCACCAGCTCGACGGCAATCAGCCCAACGATGGCGAAGATGCTGAGGGCGCACAGCAGCATTACCCAGCGAAAGGTTGAATCCGCCATGCTCGAACTGCCGCGGGCCTGCAGGAAGGCGCGGACACCCGAGGCAGGAGCGGGCACAGCGACGGGCGCCAGGCCATCCACCGGCGTAGCCGCGTCAGCCGATTTGGGGGCGCGAGGTTCCTGGATGCGCAGACTCACGACTCGTTTACCCTAACCCGCAATTTTGAACGCCACGTTAAACACTATGAAAAACAAGGAAATAAAGACCCCACAGCTCGGGATTTTGACCGTGGGCGAGTGCCTGGGGACCGTTTTGGATCGAAAAGGGGCGCATCATCCGATACGCCCCTCCGAGCAGACTCCTGCAATCCGTGAGGACCGCCGGGAGATTACGGCAGTTTCGCGATCGCCGCCCGGACCTTGTCCGCGACGTTGGCCGGCAGCGGCGCGTAGTCCAGCGTCGAGACCTGGCTCTCGCCGTGATCCAGCATCCAGTTCAGGAAGTCCTTAATCACCTTTTGCTTCGTCGCATCCCCCGGCGCTGTGGGAATCAGCAGATACGTGAAGCTCGAGATCGGATAGGCGTCCTTCCCCGGAGCATTCGTGATCGAAACGCGGAAATCGGCCGGCATGGCCTTCACCGATGCCGCCGCGTCCGTGACGCCCTCGATGCTCGCCTTGAGCCACGTTCCCGCCACGTTGCGGATATAGCCGTAGGAGATGTGGTTCTGCAGGGCATAAATCAGCTCGACGTAGCCGATGGCGCCCGGCATCTGGCGGACGAGGCCAGCCACGCCCTCATTGCCCTTGCCGCCGATCCCTTTGGGCCACGCCACCGCCGAGTTCGCGCCCACGCTGCCCTTCCATTCCGGGCTCACCTTGGAAAGATAGTCGGTGAAGATGAACGTCGTGCCGCTGCCATCGGAGCGATGGACGACGTAGATTTCCTGGTTCGGCAGACTGACCCCCGGGTTATCCTTCGCGATGCGCGCATCGTTCCAGTTGCTGATCTTGCCCAGGTAAATGTCCGCCAGCACATCCGGCGCAAATTTCAGATCGCTGCTCGCACCCGGCACGTTGTACACGGGAACCACCGCGCCCAGCACGGTCGGGATGTGCAGCAGTTTCACCTTCGACTGCGACAGCATTCCGTCGGTCATCGGCATGTCGCTGGCCCCAAAATCCACCGTCCCCTTCGTTACCTGGCTGATGCCGCCGCCGGAGCCAATGGACTGGTAATTGATCTCGACGCCAGGGTGCTGCTGCGCATACTCGCCGAACCACTTGGAATAAATCGGATACGGGAACGTCGCTCCCGCCGCAGTGATGTGTTGTGCTATGCACGGCACTGCGCACACCGCCAGCGCAGTGGCCAGAATCAGACTCTTTCTCACGCATTCCCCCTCGGAAAACTGAGTCGATTCTGGGTGCGGATTGTTAACGTCCGTTTACGTGACCGTGAAAAGCGGGAGAAACACCTATCTTTCGGTCGGCACAGTGGACACGTTTTGCTGGGTGAACACTGGCTGGGGCCGTTGGGCTCTCTAGTTCGCCGGCAGCACCAGGTATTGCTCCAGCTTCCCGTCCGCCTCTGTGTAGGTGGTAATGATCAGAGGCTTGCCGCCGTTCGGAAACTCCACCCGGAAGATCCGAAACGTCATCCCGCCACGCAGCTCATCCGCGGTTTGCTTCACGCTCGACGGCTTTCCCAGCGGAGCCAGGCTCGACTGGAAATCGTCCAGCGCCTGCTGACTGAAATACGCGTTGCACCAGGGGGTGAAGAGGCTCCGGTCAATCTTGCCCTGCTGAAAATTCTCGAACAGCGTCAGCGCCTGGGCCTCGGCGGCGTTCGGTCCCTGGGTAGTTGCGCCCAGCAGCAGCGGCGCTACGCCCCGCGCAACCACGCCAGCTGCGCGCGCCGCGTCCTGATTGGTCAGCACTGCGATCGCGATCTTGTCGTTCGGGAAGACGTAATTGTCCGATGTGAAGCCCATCACCTCGCCGGAGTGCTCGAGGAGGAGGTGCCCGCTGAGGTCGCGCACGTCCAGGCCGAGGCTGTAGTGCGAGTCGCTCCCGTCCTTCAGCTTCACCGACGTGAACATCTCGTCATAGGACTTTGGCGACAGCAATGAGCGATTCATGAGGCTGATGTCCCACTGCGCCAGATCGTAGGCGGGCATCGCCAGCTCGCCTGCTGCGAACATCCATCCCGCACCCTCTTTCGGCGACGGCCGCAGCGGGCCCAGCGCATAGCGCGTGTAGCCCTCTGCGTCGGTGTCGCCCAACTTCGTCAGGTCGGAGTTCCACACCTCCTTCATGTTGAGCGGGTGAAAGATGTGCTCCTCCAAAAACTGCACCAGCGGCTCGCCGCTCACCATCTCCACGATGCGGCCCGCGATGACGAAGTTCGTGTTGGAATATTGCCACTTCGTTCCTGGATCGAAGTCCAGAGCCTTCTTCCCCCACGTGTCGAGGATGTGCTGCGCCGTCGTGGGCTCGAACATCGGCGGCATCAGATAGTCTTCCGGCCAGTAGTCCTGATAGCCGGAGGTATGCGACAGCAGCATGCGGATCGTAATGTCGCTCGCGCGCGTCAGGTCGGGCAGATATTTCGACACCTTGTCGTCGAGCGAAAGCTTGCCCTGTTGCTCCAGAAACAGAATCGCCGCCGCCGTGAACTGCTTCGAGATCGACCCGATCGAGTAGCGCATCCGCGGCTCCGCCGGTTCGGGGGGATCCAGCCGCGCCTTCCCGTAGCCCTTCGTGTAGACGATCTGTCCGCTCTGCACGATCGCCACCGACGCGCTCGGCACTCCGGTCTGCTGCAGCGCCTGGTCCGCAACCTGATCGATCTTCTGCGCCAGGTCCGGCGGCAGGGTATTGACCTGGAGCTGGGCACTCGCAACGGCCGTTGCGCCAATAAGCCACAGTAAGAGGAACATGTTCCGAAGCATCTGCACCCCTCCCAAAACCCCACAGATTAGCACTTCGGTCCCGCGCGCCGGTTGTCCTGCGCGGACCAGCGTCTGCCGCATCGCGAAGCTGGCCTGTACCCTGCACCCTTCACCCTGTACCCTGTTTTGCATGACTTCACGGCGCGATTTTCTCTCGCTCGGCGCGCTCACCACCGCCGGCCTCAGCATCCCCGACCTCTTCGCCCAGACTGCCGACTCCATCAAGCAACTCAAGCCTCCTGCCAAACCCGTTATCGTCACGCGCAAAACCGGCGACAACACCATCCAGGAGGCGTATCAGATGCTCCTCGACAGCGCCGATACGCTCGACGCCGTGCACCACGTCTGCCTGGGCCGTGAGAACGATCCGAAGGATCACTCAGTCGGCCTCGGCGGCCTGCCCAACGAGGATGGTGTCGTCGAGCTGGATTCCTGCTGCATGCACGGACCCTCGCGATCGGCCGGATCAGTCGGAGGCGTGCGCAACATTAAGAATGTCTGCCTCGTTGCCCGCAAGGTGTACGAGCACACCGGCCACGTGATGCTGGTCGCCGAAGGAGCGCAGCGCTTCGCCATCGACCTGGGCTTCCCTAAAGAGGACCTGCTGACTGAGGACGCCCGCAAAATCTGGATGCTCTGGAAAGAGAACAACTCGCAGATGGACTGGTGGGGCCCGTCGATGAGCCAGTCTGGCTGGAAGGATCCTTACGCGGACCGGCCCGCGCCCAAGCCGAGCATGGATCTGCATGGGCTTTCGTCTCTGCGCGAGGATTCTCCGGTCGAGACCGCTGCATTGCGCCCCGGTCAGATACCGCGTCACCCCACACCCGAGTGGACTGAAACCATTCGCGTCCGCACCAGGCGCCTCGTCAACATGGCTGCCGATCTCGGCATCGCCCCGGAAGACCGGCTCGACGCCGCCGAGCAGATTCTGTGGCCGACAACCGGCACCATCCATGTCTCGGTCGTCAACCCGAAAGGCGAAATCTCCGGCGCGACGACAACCTCCGGCCTGGCCTGGAAGCTTGCCGGCCGCCTGGGTGACTCGCCGATCCTCGGCGCCGGCAGCTGGACCGATCAGGACGTGGGCTCGGCAGGCGCCACCGGCTCCGGTGAGGAAAACATCAAGGTGGTAGGCGCGCACACCATTGTCGAGCTGATGCGCCAGGGCATGGAGCCCAAAGACGCCGGCCTCGAAGTCATGCGCCGCATCGTTCGCAACTACAACGGCGACATGACCAAGGTCCGCCTGCTCGATATGGAGTACTACATCGTTCGCAAAGACGGCGCCTACGCCGGCTGCTCGCTGTGGAGCACCAGCCCCACCGGCAATCCTCGCGTCTTCGCGGTCCACGACGAGAAGGGCTACCGCATCGAAAAGTGCGCGGCGCTTCTGGAAGGCGGCAGCCTGGAATGGCCGCCGTTCTGATGCGGGGAGTGATTAGACGGCGCGTCCCGCAACGGCTCCCGAGGCCCACGCCCACTGGAAGTTGAATCCGCCAAGGTGTCCGGTGACGTCGACGACTTCGCCGATGAAGTAGAGTCCCGGCACGACGCGGCACTCCATGGTCTGCGCGGAAAGCGCGTCGGTATCCACGCCGCCGGCGGTGACTTCGGCCTTTTCGTATCCTTCCGTGCCAGTGGGCGTGAAGGTCCACGCATGCAGCCGCCGTTCCAGTTCTTCGATTGCCTGATTCGTCCAGCTCGTCGGGGCGAGGACGTCCAGCAGTCGATCCGCCAGGCGCGCAGGCAGTGTTGTCCGAAGCGCGGCGCGTGCCGCGGCTACGTTCCGGCCAGCGGTCGAAGCGCGAACGTCGGCAAAAACCTCCTGGCCCGGGGCCCAGTCGATCATCACCGGATCAGCCCCGTTCCAATACGACGAAATCTGCAAAATTGCCGGCCCGCTCAGCCCGCGATGCGTGAACAACAGCTTCTCGCGGAAGCGGCGCTTGCCCAGCGACGCGACCACCTCGGCCGAAACGCCCGTGAGTTCGGCGAAGTTCACGTGGTCCTCGCCGCCCAGAACAAACGGCACAAGCGCCGGACGGGGTTCGCGAATCGGAACCCCAAATTGGCGGGCGACTTCGTAGCCAAAACCCGTGGCGCCCATCTTCGGGATGGAAAGGCCGCCCGTAGCGATGACCAGCGCTTCGGTGCGCAGCTCAGAATCGTCGAGCTCCACGATAAAGCCGGGCTCAGCACGCTCAATTCGCCGGACCTTTGCGCTTACCGCGACGCGGACGTTCGCCTTCGCGCACTCGTTGAGCAGCATCGCGACGATCTGCTTGGCGCTGTCGTCACAGAAGAGCTGGCCCAGCGTCTTCTCGTGATACTGGATGCCGTAGCTCTCGACCAACGCAATGAAATCCGCCGGCGTGTAACGCGCCAGAGCCGACTTGGCGAAGTGAGGATTCGCGGAGAGGAAGTTCTCCGGCTTGCAGTGCAGGTTGGTGAAGTTGCACCGCCCGCCCCCGGAGATGAGGATCTTCTTGCCGACCTGATCGGCATGCTCAATCAGCAGCACGCGCCGTCCCCGTTTGCCCGCCTCGATGGCGCACATCAGTCCGGCGGCGCCGCCGCCGAGGACGATGACATCAAAATCTGGCTCGGAAGAAATCTGACTCACAGGCACCCGTGCCGCCGAAGGCTCGCAACCAGATTTATCAGAGCAATCGGTTGAGGGTTTCCTCCCCGTCTCAGTCGGCCGCCGCGAAATCCATCGGACTCGCATACGCGGGCCGACGGTGCAATACCAGCGTGAGTCCCAGCGAAACCGCCGCCATGAGTGCCGCGAAGAGGAAGATCGGCGCGTATCCCAGTCCGGCAACGATCAGGCCCACCAGCGGCCCGGTAATGCCCAGCGACAAATCCGCAAACGCCGTAAAAACGCCCAGCGCTGACCCACGGTTCTCCGGCGTGACGCAACGGACGGCCTCGACACCCAGCGCAGGAAACACCAGAGAGAAGCCAAACCCAGTCAGCGCTGCCCCCGTAAAGGCCAGTGCCGGAACATAGGCGAGCCAGAGGAAGACCAGGCCCGCGATCTCAACCGACAAACACACCAGCGCCACCCGGAACCCGCCCCAGCGGTCGATAGCGTGCCCAAAGAGCAGACGCGCCGTCACGAACGCCGCGCCAAAGCTGGTCAGAGCGAAAGCGGCGTCCGGCCAATGGCGATGCGCATAAAACAACACCATAAAGGATGCGATCGTGCCGAAGCCGGTCGTCGCCAGGGCCAGGCTCATGCCGTGCGGAAACACCCGGCTGAGGACATGGCGAAAGGCCATCGGCTCGCCCTCCGGCACCGCAACCTCCCCGATCGGCCAGGCGGTCAGCAGCCCGAGGCAGGAGATGCCGACGCTGACCAGGCCGACGCCGCTCAGCCCCCAGGCCCTGACGATCCACACCCCCAGCGGCGCACCGATCGCGATCCCGCCATAGGAACAGATACCGCTCCACGAGATCACCTTCGCAGTGTGCTCCTGGCCGACCCGCCCGATCCCCCATAGACACGATCCAGTCGCCAGCCAACTCTCGCCAAAGCCCAGGATCAGCCGGCTGACGAAGATCAGCGACAGGCAGCCGAGCGGCAGGAATCCGAGGAAGCCGCAGAAAAACAGGCAAATCCCCGAGGCGCCGCAGGCGACCAGCCCCGAGAGCACCGTCCGGCGAGCACCCACCGAGTCCGCCATCCGCCCGGCTTGCGGGCGGCTCAGAACTGTGGCGACGTACTGCGCACTGATCGCCAGCCCGGCCAGGACCGTGTTGAAGCCCAGTTGCAGGTGGACGACGCTGGGAAGTACCGCCATGGGGAGGCCGATGGCGAGGTAGCAGAGGAAAATTTGCAGCGAGGTAGGAAGGATCCGTAGCGTGACGGACCCGGAGGTTGAACCAGGGATAGAAGTTGTGGCGGTTGCAGACATCGCCTCTCTTCATGGTACCAGCGCCCGGCGTCCTGAAGCTGAACAACTCCCACCTCTGTGGCACGCGCGGGGGATGGAAGTAACATAGGCCCGGAGTACAATACGTAGATATCCGCACGACTGGCGCGGAGGAGGGAAAGCCATACTCCCGGTTTTCCTGCAGGACTTCTGACTCTTCCATCAAGGTTGCGGCGTCTAATTGTTTGGTGAATTCGGGCCGGGCTTGTCGGTCAATTCCAGGTACATGACCGGCCGGGATACCGAGTGAACACAGAGAGGTTTCCCCAAGGTGAACTCGACCGTTAAGCAGATCCTGTTCTGGGTACTGATCATTGCCTGCCTTCTGGTGCTCTGGCAGTTGTTCCAGAAGAACGGCGCCATGGGCGGCCATGAGCAGGAAGTGAGCTTCTCTCAGTTCCTGGGAGATGTGAATTCGAACCAGGTCAACGACGTCACCATCACCGGCCAGGAAGTTCGAGGGCACTTCCGCGCCGACAAGGGAGCCTTCCACGTCGTCGTTCCTGCCAACTACTCGCATCTCTACGACGTCCTCGACCAGAACAAGGTCAGCGTGACGGTGAAGAACGCCGACAGCAACAGCTGGTGGGGCTGGCTGCTGCAGTTCTCCCCGCTTATCCTCATCGCGCTGCTTTGGTTCTTCATGATCCGCCAGATGCAGAGCGGCGGAAACAAGGCGCTGTCATTCGGCAAGAGCCGGGCGCGTCTGCTCTCGATGCAGCAAAAGAAGGTCACGTTTAAGGACGTGGCCGGCGTCGACGAGGCCAAGGAAGAGCTCAAGGAGATCATCGAGTTCCTGCGCGAGGCGCAGAAGTTCCAGAAACTGGGCGGACGCATTCCGAAAGGCGTGCTGCTCGTCGGACCTCCAGGCACCGGCAAAACCCTGCTGGCCCGCGCGGTGGCCGGCGAGGCCAACGTCCCATTCTTCTCCATTTCCGGTTCGGACTTCGTCGAGATGTTCGTCGGCGTGGGCGCCAGCCGCGTGCGCGACCTGTTTGAGCAGGGTAAGAAAAACGCCCCCTGCATCATCTTCATCGACGAAATCGACGCTGTTGGACGCCACCGCGGCGCGGGTCTCGGCGGCGGCCACGACGAGCGCGAGCAGACCCTGAACCAGCTGCTGGTTGAGATGGACGGCTTTGAGTCCAACGACGGCGTGATTCTGGTCGCCGCGACCAACCGGCCCGACGTGCTCGATCCGGCGCTGCTGCGCCCTGGCCGCTTCGACCGGCGTGTAATCGTGGGACGCCCTGACGTGCGCGGACGTGAAGAGGTTCTGCGCGTTCATTCGCGCAAAGTGCCAATCGCGGACGACGTCGATCTTCGCGTTCTGGCGCGTGGAACGCCGGGATTCTCGGGTGCCGATCTGGCGAACATGGTCAACGAAGCGGCGCTGAATGCGGCGCGCTATAACCGTAAGCAGGTCCTGATGGTCGACTTTGAGCAGGCCAAGGACAAGGTGCTGATGGGTGCCGAGCGCAAGTCGATGCTGCTCACCGACGAGGAAAAGCGCGTCACGGCGTATCACGAGGCCGGGCACGCGCTGGTTGCGGCCCTGCGGAAGCACGCCGACCCGCTGCACAAGGTCACTATCATCCCGCGCGGCATGGCGCTTGGCGTGACCATGCAGCTGCCGGAGGACGACAAGCACACCGTCACCAAGGACTACCTCGAGACGCAGCTGGCCATCCTGATGGGCGGCCGCATCGCCGAGGAAATCTTCCTCAAGCAGATGACCACCGGCGCCGGCAACGACATCGAGCGCGCGACCGATCTGGCGCGCAAGATGGTCTGCGAGTATGGCATGAGCCGCCTCGGCCCCCTGACCTTCGGCAAAAAGGAAGAGCAGATCTTCCTCGGCCGCGAGATCGCCCAGCACCGTGACTTCTCCGAAGAAACGGCGCGGCAGATCGACGGCGAGGTCCGCAGCCTGGTCGACGACGCCTACAAAGCATCGTGGGAGATCCTCAACACCAATCAGCCCGTCATGCATCGGCTGGCCCTGGCGCTGCTCGAACGCGAGACGCTGGACGCCAACGAGATTCGCATGATCATCGACGGCAAGGAACTGCCGCCGCTGCGGCCCTCCGGCGGACCGGGATCGCCGACCACCGACGTGCAGCAGGTGCTCAAGCCGGAACCCGGACGCACCGGCAGCCTGCCGGAAGGCAGCCCCAGCCCGGCCTAGGCGCTTGTTGGGTCAGGAATGAGGCCAGCTCTTCGGAGCTGGCCTTTTCGTTTGCCGGAATCGTATTGACATCATGATGTCTTGTTGTAATCATCATGATGTGCGAACCACTTTGACCCTCGATGACGATGTTGCCAGCCTTCTCCGCCAGGAGATGCAACGCAGTTCGATTCCTTTGAAGTCCGCAGTCAACCACTTTCTCCGTCTCGGATTGAGACAAGCTGCCCATCCCCCAAAGAAGAGCTTTACTGTCAAACCCATTAGCCTCAAAATTCCTTCCGATTTCCAGTTCGATTCGATCAGCGAACTCCTGGAGCAGCTCGAAGGACCGGAACACAAGTGATCGTCCTCGATGCGAACTTGCTCCTCTATGCCTACGTCCGCGAGTTGCCATTTCACGCTGAGGCGAACCAATGGCTGGCTCAGGTCTTCTCCGAGGAGCCGCTAGTTGGGATTCCCTGGCAATCGATCGGCGCATTCATGCGCGTTTCTACCCATAAGAGACTCTCGGCTGGCGACGCCTCCGTCGATCGTATCCTCTCGATCGTGGATTCATGGCTGCGCCTGGCCAACGTCCGGTTGCTGGTACCCGGCGAAAAGCACTGGCCGATCCTCAGGGACACGATTCTTCGAGGCCAGGTTCGGGGTCCGCGACTGACAGATGCGCAATTGGCCGCGCTGACCATCGAACACGGTGGGATCCTGCACACCACCGACCGTGATTTCGCCCGCTTTCCTGGTCTGCGCTGGGTCAATCCCCTGAATCCCTGAGACCTCATCTGCGAGAATGTCAGCAGTCATGCCTTCGCGTTTTCCCGCGGTTCTGTGCGCTCCGCTTCTCTTCTCGACTCTCCTCCTCAGCGGCTGCGGGTATCACACCCTCAACTCCGCAGCGCATCTGCCGAGTACGGTCCACACGCTGGCCATTCCCTCCTTCAAAAACAACACGCAGTCGTACCACACCCAGGCAGTCTTCACTCAGGCGGTGATTCGCGAATTCAACAGCCGCAGCTCGCTCCGCATTGTTTCCGCGGACGACCCCGACGCCGACGCAACCCTGCGTGGCACCATCCTGACGTTTACGATCAATCCGCTGACCTACGACAACACCACCGGACAGACCTCGACCTACCTGGTCACGATCACGACCCGGCTGGAGCTGGTCGACCGCCACGGAAAAGTCATCTGGCAGAACCCTTCATATCTCTTCCGGCAGCAGTACGAACAAATCCAGGACCTGGCCAGCTTCATCCAGGAAGACTCGGCAGCAACGCGTCGGCTGGCGCAGGAATTTGCCTCAGCGGCGGTGGCTGACATCCTCGAGTCGTTCTGAAGACCGCACCAGAAACCAGAACGCGCGCGATCGTTGAACGGCTTCCTAAGCCACAGACCGCCCTCGCAGAGTTCCCGCCTTACACTTCGGTAACACCCGAAGGCCCATCTTGACACTCCTTTTGTTAGGTGCCTATACTTTGCCCCGTTTTGGCAGAGGTCCTTTAATTTCTGCCCAAACTCGCAAGCTCGTCTTTCCGCAGAGGAATTTTGTTAGGTATCAGGACTAAAGACAGGAGCTTTCTCATGCCCACATTTTCCAGTGACCACAAGCCGGGATTCGTCCGTTTCGCGTTCTATGCCGCGGCAGCCCTCGCGTTGCTGCTGATGGCCAGTCCCCTGCAAGCGCAGGTGGTGGCAACGTACGACTTCGAGGACGGTACGGCGCAGGGATGGACATCGTTCTACGGCGCAGTGGGACCCACGAACACCACGGCGGCCGCATACACGGGAACGCACAGCCTCATGACGACCACCAGCGCGAGCGGCACCGGCGGTCCGCAGATCAACCTGACCAGCGTGCTGCAGGCCGGAGCCCAGTACACGATCACCGGCTGGGTCAGGCTGGCCAGCGGCGAGACGGCGACCAACGCCAACTTCACCATTGCGCGTTCCGACCCCTCGCCTTCCTGCAGCGGCGGCACCTGCTACGACACCATCGGGGCGTATTCGACCGGTGTCACGTCGGGAGCCTGGACGCAGATCGGCGGAGCCTATACGGTGAGCGCCACGGAAACCGCGCTGGACCTATACGCGCAGTTGCTGGAGAGCACGCCCTCGCAGACCTTCTACCTGGACGATGTCGTGATCACGGAAACCGCACCGCCCCCAGGCGGAACGCCAGTCGCCAGCTACACGTGGTCCGACGGCGGTCTGGACGGATGGACGCCCTTCGGCAGCGTGACACTGACCAACGCGTTGCCTTCACCCCAGGATCCGATGGGCGACGCCCATGCGCTGCTGACCACGGGACGCTCCGCCACGTACGAGGGTCCGAGCCTGAATCTTCTGGGCGTGAGCGGACTGACGGCAGGCGCGACGTACCAGATCAGCGCCTATGTAATGTTACAGAACGCGGACGCCAGCAATCCCACGGTCACAATGTCGACCAGGACGGCGAACTGCGCGACCTCCGGCGCCTACGCGAACCTCGCGACTTCGGGCGGGTTGTCGAACACAGCGTGGACGAAGGTATCGGGCACCTTCTCCTTCAGCGATCTGCCTGGACCACCCTCCAGCCTGACGCTGTACTTCCAGTCCAGCAGCGCGACGGACTCGTTCTACATCAGCGACGTCGCGATCGGGCAATTGACGCCGGCGCCGCTTCCACCGGACCAGCAGGACAACACCGGCATCACCACGACCTTTGCCGACGGAACAGCGGATGGCTGGAGCAGCCGCGCGGGAAGCACGCTGAGCGTGGTCACGCCGCCGACTCCTGACCCGGCCGGCGACGCCAACGCACTCCTGATCACGGGGCGCACGGCCAATTATGACGGGCCGGTGATCAACGTCAGCAACAAGATGTACGTCGGGTCGGTCTACAACATCAGCGTCTACGTGATGATGCAGCCGGTAGACACCAGCAGCCACATCATCAACGTGAGCCTGCAGACGACTTATCAGGGCAACACGTCGTATCCCGGCGTATCGGGCTATCCTGGCATCACGATCCCCGATGACGGGCAGTGGCACCAGATCGTCATCAACAACTACACGATGAGCAGCAACTATGACACGGGCAAGGCTCAGCTATATCTGCAGACGTTCCCGGCATCGGGGAACGATCTGACATCGTTCTCCATCTCGGACTTCAAGCTCAGCTATGTGTCGCCGCCGACGATCCAGACCAACATTCCGTCGATCTACCAGACGCTGTCGCGGTACTTCCCGGTGGGCGCGGCCGTGGACACCGGCGACCTGTCGGGCCCGCACGCGCAGCTGCTCACCATGCACTTCAACAGCATCACCTCCGGCAACGACTTCAAGTGGAGCAGCACGGAGCCGACGCTGGGCAGTTACAACTGGACGAATGCGGATGCCGAGGCTGGCCTGGCTGTCTGCCACGACATGAAGATCCGCGGCCACAACCTCGTCTGGGCTAACGGGTCGCAGGTGCCGTCCTATGCGTTCGGCGACGGAACCAATTCGGCGGCGAATCAGGCCACGGTAACGGCGAACATCCAGGAGCACATCAAGACCGAGGTGCAGCACTTCGGCACCGAGGTCTACGCGTGGGATGTTGTCAACGAGCCCATTGATCCCACCCAGTCCGATTGCCTGGTCCATGGGCCGTTCTATAACGTGCTGGGAGCGAGCTACATCGACATAGCGTTTGAGGCTGCGCGGCAGTATGCGCCGCCCGGAACGAAGCTGTTCCTGAACGAATACAGCACCGCCGATCCCACTATGCTGGCCTGCCTGGTGAAAGTCGTCCAGGGCATGCAGTCGCGCGGGGTGCCGATCGACGCGATCGGGCACGAGAACCACAACAACATCAACTATCCGCCGGTAAGCGCGATCAAAACGGCAATCGACACGGTTGCGTCCCAGCTTCACCTCGATCAGCAGGTGACCGAGCTGGACGAGAGCGTGTACAACGCCGGCGATTCGGTATCGAACTACGGCAGCAATATTCCTCCGGCGGTGCTGGACGAGCAGGGCTGGCTCTACAACCAGTACTTCAACCTGTTCCGCGCGGAGAGCCACAAGTTGAGCGGCGTGACCCTCTGGGGCATGGCCGACGACGACACATGGCTCGACAGCTTCCCGGTCACCCGAACGGATTATCCGCTGCCGTTCGACATGCAGCTGCAGGCCAAGCCCGCGTACTGGGGCATCGTCAATCCGGATGGCAACGGGATCCCGGGCTACGGGCTGAAGTTCGCGCTAACCGGCGTGAGCGGCTCGCGGACATCGCAGACCTGGACCATTACCGCAACCAATGGCGATGTAGGACCGGCCTACACCACGCTGATCACCAGCCTGACTCTCAAACAACTCACCGGCGCACCATGCTCCGCAACCATTACGCCGCCGGGCGGCGCCTTCCCCGTGGCTCTGGGAGACATTCCCGCCAGTGGCACGGCGACCGCGCACTTCTCCCTCACCTTTAAGGGATGCGGGCCGCTGGCGACGTTCGTAGTCCAGGCGCCATGGTCACAGGCGACGTATCACACCGGAACCTTGCTGGGCGTGGCGGACCCGTACTTTGGATTCGCTTTCTGAAACCAACTCCACATCGAACCAGGACCCGCCTCCGAGGAGGCGGGCCTTGTTTTTGGTCCCGTCGAAATCGCATCCGAGCCGCCGCAAAAGGAGTAATGTGCTGATCGAGAGGGGGCATTATGGACCCATCGATCGAACGGAAAACGTGTACCGCTCCAGATGGAGTGGAGATTGTGTACTCGGCCGCTGGCGCGGGCGACCCGGCGCTGGTGTTCATCCACGGCGGACTCGCCAACCGCGGATTCTGGGATGGAGAACTGCGGCGGTTTGCCGATCGGCATCGCGTTTTAGCTCCCGATCTGCCGGGGCATGGAGAATCGGGATACAGGCGAATAAAGTGGGGTCTGCCTGAATTCGGCGCCGACGTCGCCGCAGTCATTGAAGCCGAGCAGGTGGAAAAGGCCATCCTCTTCGGCCATTCGCTCGGCGGCCCGGTGGCGGTCGAAGCGGCGCTGCTGCTCCCTGACAAGGTCCTCGGCGTCGTCGGAGTCGACACGTTTCAGAGCCTCTCCCACCACATGGGCACCGAGGAGGCGCAGAAACGAGCCGAGGCCTTCCGCGACGATTATGCGGGAAGCGTCCATCACATGGTCCTCCAGCTCTTCCACGCCGATGCCGACCCCGGCTTGCTCCGGGATGCGGAACGGCGCATGGCGAAGACCCCGCCGGAGGCCGCCTACGCGATGTTTCTCTCCCTGGCTCTATACCGGCCCGATGAATCCGTTCGCCGTCTCACCGTTCCTTTGCGCGCGATCAACGGCGATCTGTATCCAACCGACATAACGGGCGTGCGGAATATCAAGCCGGACTTCGCGGTGAAGGTCCTGGCGCACACCGGGCATTATCCGATGCTGGAGCGCCCCGGGGCCTTCGATCATGCCGTGGCGGAGGTGGCGGAGGAACTCACCCATCACGGCGTAATTGTTTCGGGTGGTTAATCGCCCGGACGGATTCTCGAAAGGCTGTCTCTGGCGCGTGGCGACTCGACAGCCATGGGCGCGGACTTACTGTACCTTGTAACTGCCTTCGCCCCAGGGATAGCTCACCGCCGGCGCGCACTCCGGATTCGGCGTTGCTTCCTCCTTCGGCGTATCCAGCGTCGGCTCGCGGTTGATGCCCGCAAACTTCACCGTCGTCTGACCGGAGGACTTCCCCTCCTCGCCCGTCAGCAGCGGAATGACGATACGCCCGTCGGCGCTCGACCGTGCATGCAGCTCGTGCGACGCGCCGCCCGCGCTCGCCACCAGCTTCAGCAACATGTTTGCCGGGAATCCTGTGCCATCGACCAGCACCAGCCCCGCGTCCTTGACGCTCAGGATCACCTGCAGCTTGCATCCCTTGTCCGCATTCGCGATCGGGAACGGAATCGCGCTCGTCTCCGCAGCGCGCTTGCGATCCGCAGTCACCAGCGCCACGCGAATCGCCTCTCCCTGAGCCGCCGTGGTTTCAATCTCCACCAGCTGCCCCGGCTTCATCGTGGTCGCGCACGACGGCGGCGGCGTGAACGCCGGCGGTGCATTTGCCGTCTTCGGCGTACCGCTGGGAGCCGGCGCCGCACTCAGGTTCGAGGCCGCACTCGCCAAGGCGTCCGCTCCAGGCGTATCGTTGCACACCGCCACGCCCCCCACGTCAAAACCGATCCCCCCCATCAGCACCTTTGCCTGAGCGTCCAGCGACCACCGCACCAGCATCAGCTTGTCCGTCTGCGAAAACCCGGAACCCGTCAGGTGGTAGGTGATCAGCGTTCCCTCCGATGTCTTCGTTCGCGTCACCTCGTTCATCGTCAGCGATAATCCCGCAGTGGTCATCTGCGGACCCCAGTGCGCCTGCAGCGACGCCAGCCGTATCGCCGCGTTCATCGCCTCCTCTTGCTTCTGTTGCTGTTGCTCAGCAGGCGTCAGCGTGTGCGAGTCAGGCGGCAAATCCTGCAGCTGCAGTTTGGGCGGCGCCGCGTTCGGCGTCTGCGTCTGCCCATTCGAATTCTGTGGTGCCGGGGTTGCCGGGGTCTGCTGAGAAGACGGCGTCGTCGACTGGGCCGGGGAACCTGTGCTGAAGAACACTGCGAGCGTGCACGCAGTCCATACGGATCGGAAAACCATACCCTGAGGATAGTTCAAACCCGCCAGCCCGCGCTCCTCACTCGCGCTTCAATCCCCTGTGATACCTTGTCATCCATCCGCCGGAGCACCGTATGCCCCTTCAGATCGAAGAGCGCTTCTGCGGGAACGTCTTCATCCTGCATTGCGTCGGCCACATTGTCCTCGGCGACGAGCTGAACGCCCTCGAAGCCGCCCTCGAGAGAATCGTCCCTGAATTCCAGCGCATCGTGCTCAATGTTGCCAGCGCTACTCGCGTCGACAGTTCCGGCGTCGGGCTCTTCGTGCGCTACGCTGCTAATCTCCGCAAACGCGGCGGCGACATCCGCCTCGCCGCGCAGCCGGCCTTCGTCACGGAAATCCTCGAGCTCACGATGCTCAACACCGTCATCGACTCGTACCCCGGCGAGCAGGAAGCGATCCTCTCCTTTCTCCGCCAGCCTTCCGCTCCCGGCGTCGACGATCAGCCCGGCCATCGCGTCCTTGTTGTCGATCGCTCCGCCGACCTCGGCGCCTTCGTCCGCGCCGTGCTCCATCGCCACGGGTACGAGGTCCGCTCCGCCAGCCTGGTCAGCGATGCCCGCGTCCTTCTCCCTCTGTATCCGGTCGACTACATCCTCGTCGGTCCTGGCACACCGCAAATGCCCGCCGCCGCCGTCCTGACCGCGCTTAAAGACATCGCGCCCCAGGCCACCGCCCTTCAGCTCACGCCGAAATTCCGCACCCTGGACGCCCATCAGGCCGCCGAGCTCCTCCTCGAAATGTTTCGCGGCGGATCCGAGATTCCTGATAAGACCCATTAAACCGGCAGCATTCGATTGATTTATGCGCGGCCCGGTTTTGCACGAAGAAGACTCTTCCCTTCACCCTGG
>Ga0224555_1001336_pt1 | contig 34664 bp, 22 predicted proteins | sample 714S23034metaG_FD_180687 | JGI IMG/M metagenome (GOLD analysis project Ga0224555, IMG submission 180687) | Peat soil microbial communities from Stordalen Mire, Sweden - 717 S2 30-34 | ecosystem: Environmental > Terrestrial > Soil > Wetlands > Peat | place: Sweden: Norrbotten County, Stordalen... | reverse complement strand
GTCGGCACTTCTTCATGGCAATCACTTAGCCATGAATGTCTCATCCAACGTAAGTCACTGACTTGATGCGGAATATGGATCGCCAATACCTCCCCAGACTTATAGCTGAGTTGTGGGTAATTGAAAGCTTGGTCGTACGCTTACTTGCCAACTGCCGTACCGATTTTCCAGGCCGTCATTTCCTCGTGCGGATATGGACTGAGCAGGTCCACAGGTGACCTGGTCTTCATTTTCTTTCTGGCCCGAAAGCAACGCGGGCGGGCCCCGCGGGATTTTGTGATCGATGAGGTGCTGTTCTTCGCCGGGACCGAAGCCGGTGATCTGCGTCTCGAGGCGGTTCACCTGGACATCGACGGTGGCGACGAGCGCCGCAACGTTCGCTGGGACTACCGCGCTGTACTCTTCAGGGCGCTTTGCGAGAGAGAACTCAGTGATGGATGGTTCCTGCCCAAATTCCAGGGTGATCCTTCCCTGCTTGTTTCTTCTCTACACTATCTACACTCTCTATACCCGTTTTCCATGAGGCTCAAGCTGTCACCAGCCTGTTATTGATTGGTTTCCTTATCACTTCCCCACCCACGCAACGGGCAACTCAAAATGATCCGGTCTTGTCGAATCGCGTTCTGTGCGCCCCCGGAGGCGTGACTCTACATCGATGTGTAGATAGGCCCTCACTGGAAGATTTGGCGGTTCCGGGTTTTCAAATAAAGGCAATACGGGCCTTCTGAGATGCGATCAGTAAGACATTCGGGAGCGAAACTGGACGTAAAATGCGCTCTTTTCTGAGCGTCTGGTTGTTTCTACATGATCTTGTTCTCTGCAATCAATTGCAGAGCTATCCGTCACAGTCTGCTGTTCGTGGTTATCATCCTCGGAGTACGACCTGATGTTCCAGAATCGCCGTCGAAAACGGCGTTTGGGGGACTGATCCTACGCGCCGGGATGAAACCGGACGTTTTCGGGTGTCGGGAAACGGAATCTCCAGCCGACGCTAGGACGTTGGTTCACAGTCCATGGCGGGGTGTTGCTTAACTAGTAATTGACGGGTAGGCGACGATACGCCCGGAACACGGATGGGCTAAGTCGTCATTAAGGCGCTGCTGGTTTTCAGCTTCTGGTTGGCCCTGTGGATTCACGAACGACGAGTTTCGGTTCCACGACAATCTCGTCGCGTGGCGAAACTGTGTTGTGGAGGCGATTCAGCAGGCTCTGCGTGGCAATCCGGCCGATCTCCTCGAGCGGCTGGTTGATCGTTGTCAACCGCGGCAAAGTGAATGCAGCCGCCTTAATGTCGTCAAAACCGATGACCGAAATGTCCTCGGGCACGCGCAGGTTGAAGTCCTTCAGGGTGCGAATCGCTCCAATGGCCGATATATCGTTGAAGGCGACAATCGCGGTAAACGGCTGTTTGGCAGCCAGCAGCTTTTGCACAACGCTAAACCCAAGTTCCGGCGAGGTCATGTCGCGGTCAAGGTTCACCACCAGCTTCGGCTGAATCTCAATGCCCATTCGCTTCGCCACTTCAACCAGGTGGTTCCAGCGCTCGTCGGAGTCAGAGCTGAACGGCTGGCCGCGCATGAACGCGATTTTGCGATGCCCAAGCCCGTAGAGATGTCCCAGAGCGAGCTCAGCGGCCCGCGCGTGATCGAGCACCACGTTGGTGATGCCGTCAATATGCCGGTGGGCCGCCACAGCCACTACCGGAATCGAAACAGGATGCTCGAGATGGGTATCGATCGCGATGAGCCCCTGCGCTCCGCGCGAAACCAGCATCCGGATGTAGTCCTCAATCAGATTCTGCTTGTGCCGGTGATGAGCCGTGAAGTAGAAATACCCCGCCTGGATTAGCTGATCCCCGATGCCGCTCATCACCTGTGCGTGATATCCATCGCCCAACTCCGGCACCAGGATGCCGATCGTCAAGGTCCTGCGGTTGCGCAGCGAACGCGCCAGAAGATTTGGCTGGTAGTTCATCTTTTTGGCGGCCGCCTTGATGCGATCACGCGTCGCCTGGGGAATCGATCGCCCAGGTACGTCATTCATGACGACCGATACTGTTGCTGGATTGAGCCCAAGATGCTCAGCAACCTGCTTCAGGCTCGCTGTATGTTGAACCCGGGGCTGTGTACTGTCTTGTGATTTCTTGCCGCTCGCGGAGTCCTTCATCTCGTCTCTCAAATTTCTCTTGAACTGATTAAATTGCTGGTCTTACAGCGCTCCGGGCATCGCGGCTGCGCGCCTTACGGACTCCTCGGGTGAGGCGATTAGAAAGCAGGCAAACGCTTACTTTAGAGATCATAAGCGCGCTTGCAAATTCTGGCAAGGATTGGACTCTCAAACGAAAGCGGCTTTTTTCACGAATCGCAGGAGCTGAAATCTTCATAAGACCATCGATTGTCTTATGAATATTTAGCAAGAGCTGGATTGGATGTTCCCATCGGCTGCAGGCGCCGAAAAGTCAGCACAATCAGCACGATCATACCCAGTCCCGCGACCACCGGAACCACCAGTCCACAGCGCAGCGAATGATAGTGCGCCGATACCAACCCCGTGATCCAAGGAAAAATCGCCGCCCCGATGCCACCCATCGCAAAAAACCATCCTTTCGGCGACAGTTCCAGCAAATAGGACAGTGAAAGCGGGTAGAGGGGGCCAACAAATGCGCCCGCTGCGCCAGCAACGAGAAGAATCGCCCAGGGATGAGGAAATGCAATCAAGAGGATCGTTGACAGAGTCATGCCAGTGCTGCCCCACATCATCACCTTCCGGCCCCCAACCTTCGTGAGCAATCGGGTTGAGAAGGCGAGCCTGCTAAGCATTTCACCAAGCCAGAAGATTGAGGTCGCAAGAGCGGCTCCCGCCAGGTCGCGAATTCCTGCGCGGTGAGAATAAGTTGCCAGCCAACCGCTCAGCACCGCCTCCACACCCACGAAACTCATTGCCAGCACCAGGAGGATGGAGAAGGCGGTTTGAACGGAACGGTTCAGTCTTTGGGTTCTCTGCACAAGTGCAGCTGCCGGCCTCTGCCGCTCAACCAGAATCACCCACACAAACATGGCGAGAAACAAGATGAGCATGATCAAGAAGACGGAACCAAAGTCTCCGCGATGCAAAAGCGGCAGAATGCAAACCGGACCGGCTGTCGCTCCGGCCGACCAAGCGAAGCTCAACCAAACTAGCTTGGTGGCGCGAAGATTTCCCCAGCGCTCGGAAAAAAACAGGCTGGTTGACGTTATCGCTATGCCGAGGCCCAAGCCGTAAAAAAAGAAGGCGACATATGCAGACTGCCTCCCACCAACAACAAGTGCACACAGAGTGGCAACCAGCAGGCCATAGCCGATTGCCATCGAGCGAACGCGATTCATGCCTGTAACAAGCGCGCCCAGCCCTGAAGCAAAGAACTGAAGGAACATGAGAAAGCCCGCTTGATCGTCGCGCAATCCCCATCGCTGCGAGAGGGCAGGCAGAATCACCCCCAGCATCACCGTTCCTGCGCCGGTCAAGCTCGATCCCGCGCTCAATACTATGGTTGATGCACGATTCAGCAGTGGCAAGGAGTTTACCAAAGCGGTGGGATTGGTCGCGAACTCCTCGACTTCCGCGTTCCGCAGAACAAACTTTCGGCGTCTTCTTAGAACCCCGAAATTCATCTTACTTCCCTCTCGGAGCATTCCAATGCCTCAGACATCGATCAATGTCCCCAAGCAATCGATTGACTTATTCTGGATGCAGTGTAGATGAGCGGGGATGCGGTGCGTATCGATACTAACCGGAACGGCTGGGATAAGGCAGAAGTCTTTCGGCCGGACGGGAAGGTGGAGACGTTAACTAACCTGGCTGCCGATCATTTCTATTCTGTGCGGGAAAGCGCTGGAACCAGCATGTCTCCGCTCTCCCCGTTCAAGGGTTGAAGTCAAGCAATGACTTCCGTTCCGGCAATTACTCGGCAGCCGGAGCGCCGGGCGCTTCCGCCGTTGGATGAAGCTTCTTGAAGGTCGTATCGTCGGCGGTTTTCACCAGGCTGCGGGTTTTGTCAAACTCGATCTTTGCCTCGTCTTTCCTCCCCATTTTCTGGTAAAGCCGCCCCAGGCGCCAGTGCACATTCTGGTCGTTGGGGTTTAGCGCTTCGGCAATCTTAAGTTCCCGCAGGGCCTCGTCCTGGCGGCCCGCGTTGCCATACAGGGTACCTAAGTCAAGGTGCGCCAGCTCATTCCTGGGGTCGATCCAGATGGCCTTCTCAAGCAGCGGAAGTGCAGCCTCGGGTTGGCCCAATATCATCTCGGTGTCTCCCAGGTAGGCCATGGCCTGGCCGTGCTCCGGATTGTTGGCCAATTCAGCCTGGAACTCCTGGGCCGCCTCCTTGTATTGCTTCAGACGCCACAGCAGGTAGCCGAGGCCGAAGTGCACGTCGGGCTCCCTCGGATTGGCCTTCTCCGCGTCACGGAACTCCTGGACGGCGTCGCCAGTGTTCTTCAACTCATCCTGCGCCTCGCCGGCCAGCATATCGGCCTCGGCCGACTCCGCGTTCAGCATCAGAATCTCATGATAGGTATCCAGAACGCATTGGTACTGCTTCGACCACAGGCAACTGTGCGCCAAAGCGAGGCGTAACGGCAGATTCTGCGGATCGTGAGCAGCGGCCTGTTTCAGATAAGGAGCCGCCGCGGCGTATTCCTCCAGTCCATAATGGGCCATCCCCAGCAGCATGGTCAGCCGCTGCGCATCGAGTGATCCTGGAGGCTGGCTCTTGAGCAGCAGCTTGAATTCCACAATTGCCTGCTTTGGTTCGCCGCCCTTGAAGAGAGCGAGACCAAGATCCAGCCGCAGGCCGGGAATCGCCGGATTCAGCGCCAGGGCCCTGCGGTAGAAGGGCACGGCCTCCTTGTAGCGTTCCTGGCGAGCTTCCAGGAGGCCCAGGTGAGCATAAGGCTCTGGGTTCGAAGGATGAGCCTTCATGTACAAGCGCCATGCGGCCTCAGCCTCGGAGCTCTCGCCCTGCTGTTCCAGGGCAAGCGCCGTTTGCCGCTGTTGATCCGGCGTCGTTGGCGCCTGCCCCACGCAGTGCGCGGCGACTATCGCCAGTGTCATCGACAGTGTCAGGCAGATTCTCTGCCGCATTGCGTGTCTCAATCTTGCTTCTTATCCATATTATTTGAAGCCGCGCGTTCTCGCCCGCCACAAATGAAAAGGGCGCGACAGACAACGGTCTGCCGCGCCCTGGTTGTGCGAGCGTTTAGAACTCGATCTTCCCTCCGAACTGCATTACGCGTGGATCAGAGGTACTGGTGACCTGACCGAAGTTACCACTAGGATATCCTGTGCTAACCCCGCTCCACTCGGTGTGGTTGAAGGTGTTAAACGACTCGAACCGGAGCTCCAGCTTCGCCCGCTCGCTTGGCGTCAAGCCAAACGTCTTGAACAGGCTCAGGTTGGTATTCTCCAATCCGGGAAGGTACACGGCATCCTTGCCGACATTGCCCCAACCATTGCTCGTGCCTCCAGCCCAGGGAGCTGAGGGAGCGGAGAAGTTGCCGGTAAACCACTGCGCACGCGTCTTGGTCCTGGACACGCTGCCCGTCAGGTTCGGTCGATTGCTTGTCCCGCCGCCGAGCCCGATCGTGTCCGCACCACCCCAGGTGACGGCCTGCGGGATTCCGCTTTCCGCAATCGTCTCGCCGGAGATGGTCCATCCTCCCAGCACACTGCGTTCCAGCGTACTGCCGGAATGCAGGAAGAACGGGGCATTGTAGATGTAGTTGGCGGTGAAAATGTTGCGCCGGTCATAGGTTCCCGAACCGCGGTCGTACTTAATGTTGTACGGGTCGGACAAGTCTTGCTGCAGATCGTCGCTTTGAATATCGATCTCATGCGACCAGGTATAGCCCAGGTTCAGAGTCAGGCCGTGCTTACTCGTCATGTTGACGGCCGCCTGCAGGGAGTTGTAGTTGAAGTTGGTCGAGTTGTCGTCTTCGTCGATGCCGGCGAAACCAGGGTAGTTTCTGTAGAGGTTGGCGTTGGCGCCCCCGGCGACCGCCTGGCGATGGGTACTGTTTAGCGGCAGCGTATTGATCTGGCGCTTGACGTCCTGGTCCCAGCCGCCGGTTCCGACGTACTGAACCGCGGCAACCAAGGCAGGCGCAATCTGGTGCTGAATCCCCAGACTGTATTGCACTGTGCCCGGATTCGGATAGTGATAGGCAAGGGTTCCCATGCTGGCCGGGAAGATGGGCGTTGAGGCAGTCGCGCCGTTGAGAACGCTCGTGCTGGGATTGGTGAAGGACACGCTGTTCGCTGTCGGCTTGTAAGCGAAAGGAGGATTAGTGTCTGTTCCGTAGACGTCGTTGCCCTGCACGCGCTCATAGAAAGTTCCGAAGCCGCCGCGCAGAACCGTTTTGCCGGTGCCAAACAGATCGTAGGCGAAGCCGATACGAGGCTGCCACGTCTTGTAGTCGTTCTGGACGACGCTGCGCGGGAAGCCGCCCACGCCCGCAAGCTCAACGCCGTTGAGATAGTACGGCACCGCAGCTTTGGTCGGGTTGGAGAAGCCTAGGCCGGTGGGATCCATCTGGCCTGTGCTCGCGTTGGGAACCTGCTCGTTGGCGGTGGTGAAGTCCGCGGGCACAAAATTCCCCGCCATGTTTTCTTTGTTGTAGACGTGCGGCAGACCGTCAAAGCGAACCCCCAGGTTCACGGTCAGCCGGCGCGTCAAGCGCCAGTTATCCATTGCGTAGAACGACCAGGTGTTGTTGATCCAGTGAAACATTTGCATGGACTGGAGCTGCGAGAAGCTGTCCGACAAGCCCAGCAGGAAGTTGACATACGAATCGCCGGAAAAGTCTGGGCCGAAGGTGTAGTCGCCCTGCGTATCGGCCTGCTGTTGTTGGTTCTTATCGTTCCGCATGTAGGCAAAGCCGAACTTTAAAGCATGCCGGCCCTTGGTCCACGAAACATCGTCGCGAGGCTGGTAGTCCAGGAAGGCGTTGGCCCACGGCCAGTAGTTAATCGTCCAGTTGGTGCCATAAGGCGAGCCCAGATCGACCGACGGCATTCGGCTTTCAAGATTGTTCGCCGCCGGGAAGTACCCGGCCTGCGCCCATCCGGACGGTTGCTTATAAATGCCCGCCGGCTGGATCTTAATGTAGTTGCCGTTCACGTTCAGCGATGTTTCGTTCAGCACGGTCGGCGAGATGGTATACGTCAGCTTGATCACCGTGCCCCAGCTTGGGTTGCCGAACACGTTCCCTGTGGTCGGATAACTGTCGTTGCTCCACATGTCGGGGTAGTAGGTCTGCGACATCTGGTCGTGGATCCAATGCCCCATCAGGTGCATCTTGCTGGTGAAATCGTGATCGATGCGCACCACGTCCTCGCGCACGTACGTCGGCTGCTTCGGCGATGCGGTGTACTGCGGCGCTCCGTTGGCCGCGGTTACGTTGGACGCCGGAATTGCTCCTGTCCCCATGAACCGGACGGCGTTTTGGTCGATCATATTCGCCGGAATCCCGGTGGACGGGAACGAGTTTCCCGGAACCAGGCCATCGCCCGTTTCCAAGGCGGTTAATGCTACGTTGCTCGGCAGGTTCGGAACGCACGGCGCTGTCTGGCCCGAATTGCAGACGCCGGTGCTCGGCGATTCCGTAAAGCCCGTCGGCACCTTGTATACCAGCGTAGCCCCGGCGGTCGGAATGTCATAAGACGGCACCGCATTCTGGAAACTGGGATTCGATCCCTGAATCAATTTGCGCCATTCCTCGGTCCAGAAGAAGAAGGTTTTGCTCTTTTCCTTCGGATAAATCCCAGGGATAAACAGCGGGCCGCCCACATCGCCGCCATAAATATTCATGCGCAGCTCAGGTATGGCGGGAGGGTTACCCGACTGCGCAGCCGCCAGCTTGGTGAAATATGGGACAGCATCGAAGTCATCGTTGCGGTTGAATTCCCACAGCCCTCCGTGGAACTGGTTCGAGCCGGATTTCAGCACAATGGTCGTCGTGCCTCCCGAACTGATTCCATAATCTGGCGCGTAATTGCTGTTGAGCGTCTGGAATTCGGCGATCGCATCCGGCGAGGGCATCACTCCCAATCTGCCGCCGCTCCCGCGGTCATACACTTCGCCGCCGTCGATCAGAAAGTCGTTGTGGCCCGTACGCATGCCGTTGAAGCTGACGGAAGCGCTGCTCCCCTGCGCCGCGATGCCATTGAATGCGGGCAGAGTGTTTGAGACGCCGGTGCCCAGCGTGGTGAGCGAAGTGATGCTGCGGCCGTTGGTGGCCAGCTCGGTGATCTGTTGACCCGAAATCAGGTTGCTGACCTCGTTGGTCTCGGTCTGCAGGCTCAGAGCGTACGCCGCGACTGTGACCGTCTGGTTGCTGGTGCCAATCGCAAGTTGCACATCCTCTCGCACCGTCGCAGCCACGTTCATGACGATCCCGGTCTTCTCGTAGACCTTAAAGCCCGTGGCCGACACTTTGAGAGTGTAGGTGCCACTGTTCAGATCCGGAAATTGATACATCCCTGCGCCGTTGGTCGTGGCTGTACGAGTTTCGCTGGTCAGGGTGTTGATGATGGTCACCGCTGCAGTGGGCACCACCGCTCCGGTCGGATCGGTGACGGTTCCGGTGAGCACCGCGTTCTCCTGGGACCACGCTCCCACGCAGGCCAGGATCAGGAACAACGGCAACAGAAAGAACCTGTGTTTTGCGTTTTTCATCTGACCTTCCTTTTCAAAGTTGTTGCTGCTTGTGTGGTGATCTTCCCCATAGTCGGGGCTGCTTGAAGTACATCGGAAGATTGGCACGAAGACGGTGGATTTGCTTCCCAATGGAACATGCACAATCTCAACTTCCGCACGCGTTACCATCGCCCAACTGAAACCATTGGCTAAAGTCGGGCTTACTCGACAAGACAAACGGTTGTCTGACAAGCTTGAACCACATGCGCGGAACGCGGGAGCGATTAGAGCACACCAAAAGATGGACTGTCAAGTCAATAATTTGATCTAGGCAAACGATTGTATTTGATATTTAATCTTCACTTGGCACACTGCTTCGATCGTCGTTGCCGCCTTTCTCGCTCGGTTGAGAAAAGCGATTTACGACGGAGCATGCTTAAACAATCGCTTGTTTAAATCGATTTTCTAGGTTACTGCACACACGCTGGGAGCGTGCAATCTCCCCCTTTTGCCCATTTCGCCTCTAATGTTGGACAGCCTTCTAAAAGACAAAGGCTTGTTCTGGCGATTGTCTTAGGTGTGATGCGGCGCACACTTTGCGTCCTTTGTGGATCAATGACGAGCCGCGGTCTGGAGCTACGGCGTGGTTTTCGCAGGGAACTCGTTCACCTTGGGCGTGACTCGCGGTCGCTCCTCCTACGCCGCCGATCACATTGGAGATCTCTCCGTTGCCGCCCGGTGCCACGGTAATCATGTGATGAAGCGCACGCCGGGAGTCTCGCGGATGGTGAACCCAAAACCAGGAGCGATCTACTTCGACTGATCGACAGCGGCAATGCTCCCGGGAAAAGTAGCCCGAGCTACTCACCGCCGCACTGCACAAAGAGCTTCACTGGCGCACATTATCGGGCACGCCGAAGTGGAAACCGCCCGATACCGCTGAATGAGATACACTTTCATGAAAACGCGCAGGGTCGGTTGATTGGATGGGTTCTCGTGCCCTTGGTGTTCGCCGTGGTGATATTCGCGGCTCATCTACGAATGATTCGTGTGCATCGCGTGTGGGTGACAAATAAGCCGTCCCGCGAAGGAACAGGAGACGTGAACTCCGCATTGGTTGAACGATTTTCGCTGCGTCCCTTGCAGTATGCGGTTGCCAACTGTGGACGGCTTCGCAAGAAAGGCGCGGTGACCGCTCTAGGCGGGATGCTCGCCTTGGCGGGAACCGCATGTGTGGGCGCCCAGCATGCGCAAGATGCGGCAAATGCTGCGCCCAAGACAGGCGTCGAGCAGCAGCCGGGCGAAATGCGCCAATCCCAAGGCGGGATGGCCAATGCCGGCCCGCAAGCGGCCGTTTTCGACAGTCAGCACCGTCCCATCACTGCCGGAGGGTTCGTCAAGAGTGGCCCGATCGTCTTCCAGGATGTGGCGGCAGCCGCCGGACTTACGCGATGGCATCACCAGGCAGGCACTCCGGATAAGCGCCTGATTCTTGAAGCCAAGGGCCCGGGCGTCTGTCTACTGGACTATGACAATGACGGCTGGCTGGATATCTACCTGGTCAACGGTTCAACGTACGATGCGCTGGCGGGCAAAGCCACTCCGCCGCATGCGGCTCTCTTCCACAACAATCACGATGGCACGTTCACCGACGTGACGGAAAAAGCCGGAGTTGCCAACGACCGTTGGGGATATGGGTGCGCGGTTGGCGATTATGACAACGACGGCTGGCCGGATCTTTACGTGACCAATTATGGAAAGAACCGCCTCTACCGCAACAATCACGACGGCACTTTCACAGATGTCGCCGAAGAAGCTGGCGTCAGTGTAGGCACATGGTCTACAGGCGCGACTTTCGGCGACTACGATGGAGATGGGCGGCTAGACCTTTTTGTTGCCGGCTACCTTCAAATCGACTTGTCCAACCCACCGTATTCCGGGTCGAAGGCGGTTAACTTCGCTTTCTGCGAATATCGCGGCGTGCAGGTGATGTGCGGTCCGCGCGGCCTGCCGGGCGAACACGACCATCTCTTTCACAACAACGGAGACGGAACCTTTACCGACGTCAGCAAAAAGCTGGGAGTGGACGATCCCAACGGGTACTACGGCCTCGGGGCCCTGTTTGTGGACGTGAACGGCGATGGGAAGCCGGATCTGCTTGTGGCAAACGATTCCACACCCAACTATCTGTACATGAACAAAGGGAACGGCACGTTCGAGGATCAGAGTTACGAAAGTGGTTTTGCGCTCAATAGCGACGGCCGCGAGGCTGCCAATATGGGCCTTGCTGCCGGAGACTATCAGAACAACGGCCACGTTTCCATCGTGAGTACCACCTTTTCCGACGACTACAACATCCTCTTCCAGAATGACGGAGCGGGCTTTTTCACCGATGTGAGCTATGCCGCGGGAATTGCCGAGTCCTCCATCCCGTTTGTCGGCTTTGGCGACGGATTTCTGGACTACGACAACGACGGATGGAAAGACTTGCTGATTGTAAACGGCCATGTTTATCCGGAAGTGGATAAGCACCCAGAATGGGGAACCAGCTATGCCGAGCGTCCACTTCTTTATCACAACCTGAAGAATGGCAACTTCGCTTTGGTTCCCGCCGTCGAGGGAACCGGACTTGCAGTGGTCAGTGTGGGCCGCGGCGCGGCGTTTGGCGACATCTTCAATGATGGCAAGATCGACGTGGTCGTTAACAATATGGATGGCGTTCCGGTGCTGCTTCGCAACGTAAATCCAGACCACCACCACTGGGTCGAGTTGAAACTGATCGGGGATCCCGGGAGCCCCCGCGATGCCGTCGGCGCGACAATCTATCTGAAAGCGGCCGGAATGCGTCAGCGTGGGGACGTTCTGAGCGGCGGCAGCTATCTCTCCTCGAACGATATGCGAGTTCACTTTGGCTTGGGCGATACAACCAAAGTCGATGGAGTGGAGATTCACTGGCCCAGCGGGCATGTAGAAAATCTCCCACTCACAGCGGTGGATCGCATCTTCACTGTGGAAGAAGGAAAGGGAGTTACCGGCGAACTTTGCACCACCTGCGCCCCCGCCGCAAAGACTCAGAAATGATTTGTCGGGCGAGCTCGTCCGCGCTGCGCAGATAACGCCATCGCTATTCAATTGCCGGCGGCTAGAACATTTTCGGAATACATCTTCACCTGATTTGCCTTGTCACAGACAAGCCGTCCTGGCCCGCATAGAATGCGTCAGTGAAGAGAGTTTTCGCATGAAGACCTTGGTCCGGCTCGCTGTCCTGATTGGCGCATTTCTTCTTCCTGCCACTGCCGTGATCTAGCTAGAGGGAGGACATGTGTCGCAGAGAGGATTGTGGGCCGCAAATGGATGGCTTCTTCGGAGATTCCGTCACCTTACGCCGGGCTGGCTTCTGCTCGGACTCGTGGCCGCGATGCCACTGGCCGCGCAGCGGACTCCTGAGCTCGGAGCACCGCTAGCCGGCGTAGTTCGCACGACTGCGGGCACACCCGTGGCCGGTGCGAGGGTGACCGTCGCCGCTGCGACGCGCCACGATCTTCACACTGCGTTGACGGGAGTCGACGGACGCTTCACGGTCGCTGGCGTTGAGCCAGGACGATACAGCTTCATGGTGCAGCTCCCTGAGCGGCCGCCGACCGCACCGTCTGTGGCAAATGTGGGCCAAGCCTCAGTCGTCCTCATAGTTTCCGACCAGAACACGCTGACGATCGCCTCTGAGCCGCAGGCCCCGGCGCCGGTGGCCCCAAATGCCAACCCAAGTGCAACCGCGAATGCGACAGACACGACCGGCGGCGAGAAGCTGTCGAGCCAGTCCGTCAGCGAGCTGCCGCTCAATGGCCGCGATTTCAGCACGCTGCTCCTGCTGGCCGCGGGCACCATGACCGACGTCAACGGCGCGACGAACTTCACGCAGCAGTTCGCCATCAACGGACAGAGGGGCGTGGAGGCGGTATTCGCGATGGACGGGGCAGACATCAGCGATCCGGAGATGGGTGGAAGCACGTTCACGAATTTCAACGTGGACGCGATCCAGGAGCTGCAATCGAGCTCCGGGTGGATGCCGGCCGAGATCGGGCGGGGCGCGGCGGGCTTCACGAATATCGTGACGCGGTCGGGCAAGAGCGGTTTTCACGGATCGTTCTTCGAGTTTCTGCGGAACTCGGCGTTGGATGCACGGAATTACTTCGACCATCCCTCGATTGCGCACCCAGGACGGATTCCGCCCTTCCGGCGCAACGAGTTTGGGTTCACAAATGGCGGCCCGGTGGTGCTGCCGCACCTCTATGACGGCAGTGGTCGGACGTTCTACTTCTTGCAGTATCAGGGCTTCCGGCAAGTGCTGGGGACGACACAGGTGCTGGCGGTGCCGACGGCCGCGGAGCGCGCGGGCCAGGACACGGCAACATACCCCGACGGAAGCACGGACACGCTGGAGGTGCCGGTGAATCCGCAGATCGCTGCGGTGCTGGCGCGCTATCCGTTGCCGAATAACACCACGGGAGCATTTGGGGCGCGAACCTACGCGGCGCCGTCCAATGTGAACACGGATGCGGACCAGTTTTCGATCCGGATCGATCAGAAGTTGGGCGAGAAGGGGAAGTTCTTAGGGCGGTTCAACTACGACAACTTGACCGGTCCGACGACCAATCCCGATCAGACACTGCTGGATCCGAGCTTCGGCGTGCAGTATGTGGATCGGCAGCGGAATGTGGTGTTCACGTACACGCGCACGCCGTCGCCGCGATTCCTGTGGTCGGTTTCCCTGAGCATTACGCGGACGACGCCTTCGTTTCCGACACCGAACCACACCGATCCGGCGGTGAAGTTCGAGGACGGCCTCTATGAGCCGTTCAATTCCGCGTCGGGCTCAGTGATGTCGGCATTCGGCAACCTGTTCCAGGGGCAACTGAACTTCGCCTGGACGAGCGGGCGGCACGCGGTCAAGTGGGCGGTGGAGGCCCGGCTGAATCGGGACACCACGTACTTCGGCATTAGTCCGAACGGGGAGTACGACTTTGGCGGTGGAACGGTGTATTCACCGGTGTTCATCGCGTCGGAGAGCGGGCAGCACAATGTCGAGCCGGGCGATCCGCTGCCGGATACGCTAAGCAGCCTGCTGCTCGGCTATCCCTACGGATACACGGTGGCGGTGGCTCCGCCGTACTTCTCGAATGGCGCTCACATTGGGCCGGCGGCGATCAATCGGAACGACGTGAACGCGTACGTGCAGGACACCTGGAAGATCAACGAGCGGTGGGCGCTGGATTACGGTCTGCGCTATGAGCTGTACACGCCGATCACAGAGCGAGCCCATCGGACATCGAGTTTTCTGGACGCATTTCCGCCGGCAGGCGTGGGGCAGGAGTATTTGATCAATCCACAGCCGGGCTATCAGACGGGATGGAATGGCTGGGGGCCGCGGGTGCAGGTGGACTGGAATGCGCCCCATGCGGTGCGGGTGCACGCGGGCGGAGGGATCACGGTGATTCCGCCCAACATTTGGCAGGACAACCTTCTGACGGGCTCGACGCCGTTCGCGGTGTATCCGCGTGTGAATGCGTCCAAGAGCGGGGAAGTTGCGTACGGGTTCCAAATCACGCCGGACGAACTGCCTGCGACGTATACGCCGCAGGGCGTAAATGTCTTCGCAAGCGGCGATACGAAGAAGGTGCCGGTCAACACGGTGATGGATGTGAACCGCTATCAGGAGGACTTGGCGGCGCTGGCGCCGGGACATCAGCTATCGCTGCTGAACCTGAGCGCAATCGACCGGCGGTTCGGCGATGGATTTCTGCAAACGTGGACGCTGGGGCTGGAGCGGGCATTCGGCGGACTGACGGTGGATGCGGCATATGTGGGCACAGCGTCGTTCCGGCTGCCGCGCATTTCTTATCCGAACGCGTATCCGGGAGCGGAGCCGGGATTTGCACGCTTTACGGACTTCGACAACACGGGCGCGGTGACGGGCGGGTTTGGATTTGAGTCGGTGGCTACCGATACCGCGCACTCGACCTACCACGCGTTGCAAACTTCGCTGGCGGGGACGGTCGGCCACGGAGGTCCTGCGTTGCAGGCGGGATACACGTGGGGCAAATCGCTCGACGATGTGAGCGGCCTGCAGGGCGGGACGGGATCGGCAGGAGCCGTGGTGGTGTTCAGCCCACAGAATCCGTTCGACACGCACGCCGAGAAGGGGCCGTCGAATTTCGACGTGACGCACGCGTTCACGGTGAGCGCGGCGCAGGATCTGCATTTGCAGGATGTGGGGTTTTTCCCGGCGCGGAGCCGCATCGTGACCCAGGGCTGGGAACTACTGAGCATTTCAACGATCACCAGCGGATCGCCGTTCACAATCTATTCGGGAATTCAGCAGACGGGCGCGGGCACGGTGGGCGCGGACCGGCCGGATCAGATCGGGAAGCCGGACCTGTCGACGGCACACAGCGCGACCCGGCCCCGGAACGATTATTTTGGAATGGGCGCGGATAACGCTTCCTACTTCTCGATCCCCATTCACGTCCCGGGTGGGACGGGACCGAACTCCGGCCGACTCGGCACACTGGGGCGGAACTCCTTTTGGGGACCAGCGTACTACGACTTCGACTTCGCGCTGATCAAGACGACGCCGATTGGCCGCCGCGCCAGCGGACTGGAACGGGCAGATGTGCAGTTCCGTGGCGAGTTTTTTAACCTGTTCAATGTGGTGAATATGGGGCTGCCGGCGAACACGATCGAGGGATCGGGGTTCGGACTGATCAGCAAGACGGCGGGGACGTCGCGGCAGATTCAGTTTTCTCTCAAGTTCATCTATTGAGGCAAATTCCGAAGGACTTCGAAGAACCGGCTCGATATCCTGGGGGTTTGGTGAGCCGAAGCGAGTGAGTGACCGGCAATCCGGAAGTAAGCCTAAAAAGGGGGGCATGATCGCCTTGTGGCGAGGAGGCCACTAGGCGATGAAGCAGAAGCCACGTTCCCTACAGAAGCGCAAGCACCCCAAGAGCCATCTGCGGTTGCCAGATCTCGAATACTCTAAGACAGCCGTGTTGAACAGCTTGACCAGTGTCGACGGCCAACGTGGGTATGGCCACGCGATCGACGAATTCGTCGATTGGTACTGCTCGGAGCCCCGACTTGCTTTGAACCGAACGGTGGTTCTCCGCTATCGCACTTACCTCGAAGCACGCCAACTCGCGCCTGCAACCATCAACCTTCGACTGGGCGCCGTCCGGCGCCTTGCCTATGAGGCAGCGGACTCCGGCCTCTTGAGCTCCGATCTGGCTGCTGGGATTCGCCGGGTAAAGGGCGTGAGAAATCTCGGAGTCCGTCTCGGCAACTGGCTGAGCTCCGAGCAGAGTCTTGCACTCTGGCAGGCTCCCAACTGCAAAGTTCTGAAGGGCAAACGAGACCGCGCGCTTCTTGCGCTTTTGCTCGCCTGCGGTCTGCGTCGGCACGAAGCCGTCGCCCTGAGACTCGAACACTTGGAACAACGAGAAGAACACTGGGCCATCGTCGACCTGAAGGGCAAGGCGGGACACGTTCGTACAGTACCTGTGCCCGGCTGGGTTATGGAAGAGCTGCGCGTCTGGTTGAATGCATCAGGGATCGACCGAGGAAAGGTCTTCCGCCGGGTCACCAAGATGGGAAGGACTCTGGGTGAAGGCATGACGGAGAAGGCAGTCTGGCACATCGTGAAGGACTCCGCGAAACGGATCGGATTGGAGAAACTGGCTCCGCACGACCTTCGACGGACCTGTGCCCGACTCTGCCATGCTGCGGGAGGAGAATTGGAGCAGATACAGTTCCTTCTGGGGCATGTCTCCATTCAGACGACGGAACGCTACCTCGGCTGCAAACAGCGAATTCGTTCGGCGGTCAATGATCGAATTGGGATCGAACCCCGTGCTTGAATGGCGAGCGCTCAAAGTGGCAACCGGAGGACGGCAGTACTACTATGGCGCTGAAGCCGGAGGTCAACGGTATGGATTACGACCAAGACAAGGTCGATGAAATGACTCTCGCACTTCTGTGGCTGACCAGTTTCAAGGACGCTGGAGGAGTACGAGCCTGGAAGGGGCAAGACTGGGAAACGATGGATCGACTTCACTCAAAAGGCTACATCTCCGATCCGAAGAGCAAAGCCAAGTCGGTCGTGTTGAGTGAAGAGGGTGAGAAACGCTCAAGGGAGCTGTTCGCGAAGTACTTCTCGCTGAAACGCTAGATCTGGCGCAAACAGAGCTTCCGACTGAGGACCGGCCGTAAGCCAAATTCCAGTTAGGGAAGGTTTGGCGACAAGCCGACCGGAACGCGGGCTTATCGACTCCAGATCGGCTCGATCCTTGCGCTTAGCCGGGTTGCGATACGATCCAGGAGAGCCCTTTCCGAGTTTCACCTGGAATTCTGTTCAGTCTTGCCCGTTCAGGGGATCAACCCGTGCCTACTGTAAGGCAAGTATTTAGCGCCTCCACATCGTTGAATTGCGGTTCTGCAGAAAACCATGAATGTAGTCATTCAAGTATCCGGTGTCCGCAAGACATATGGCAGAACCGTCGCCGTAGACGAGGCATCGTTCGAGGTGTACGAACGTGAGATCTTCGGTTTAATAGGGCCCAACGGAGCGGGCAAGACCACGACGATGGAATGTGTCGAGGGACTTCGCAAGCCGGACCGCGGCACCATTGAAGTTCTCGGTCTCGATCCGTTCCGCCAGGTTTACAAATTGCAGGATCGCATTGGGGTTCAGCTCCAGCAGGCACAGTTACAGAAGCGAATCAAGGTGTGGGAGGCAGTCGATCTCTTGGCCTCGCTTTACCAAAAGCAAGCGATCGATGGCGAACGTCTGCTCGACCAGCTCGGCCTATCAGATAAGCGCGGCGCCTGGTTCATGAATCTGTCCGGGGGGCAAAAACAGCGACTGTTTATTGCTCTTGCCCTGATCAACGATCCGGAAGTGGTGTTTCTCGACGAGTTGACCACTGGGCTCGACCCACAGTCGCGGCGGGCGATATGGGATCTGGTGCGTGGCATCCGCGAGCGAGGCAAAACAGTTTTCTTGACGACCCATCTGATGGAGGAGGCCGAGCGACTGTGCGACCGCGTAGCCATCATGGAACACGGCCGTATTATCGACATCGATAAGCCGGAAAGGCTCGTCGCCCGGTACTGCCCTGAGCGAACCGTGGTCCTCGACACTGACGACCCGGCTGCCGCGGAGCATTTTCAGAAGATTCCAAGAATCGAGTCGGCAATTTGCGCTGGCAAGACGTTCACCATCCGCGGCGAGGGTGAAGAACTGGTCACCGAAGTGATTCACTGTCTGTCTGAAAATCGGATTCGCGTCACGGATTTTCGCACAATTCTTCCCAACCTTGAGGACGTCTTTCTCAAGCTGACGGGTCACTCCATCCGAGAGTAGGTTCCAAGATGATGCTGCGGGGGCTCTGGAAACTGACGTGGATCGAGATCAAGGTGTTCCTTCGCGAACCGCTGGGCGCGATTGGCACAGTGGTTATTCCTGTTCTGGTTTTCCTGGTATTGAGCCGTATAACCAACCTGAAACTTGGTGCGCCTTCTCTAACCGGCAGCGGATTCTCAAGGGCTGGCGTTCCGGCTCTTGTGTCGCTTCTTATTGCTGTCAGCGCTGTGCTTTCGCTGGTCACGATCATTTCGATCTATCGCGAAGGCGGCATACTCAAGCGGCTTCGCGCTACACCCATGCGCCCACAAACGATTCTGACTGCGCACGTGATCGTAAAGTTGATCCTGACCGCGGCTACGCTGGCCCTGATGCTTCTAGCGGGAAAGCGCTACTTCCCGGCCGGAACGCATGTCCCAGTCTTCTCCTTCGCCATTGCGCTGCTCATTAGCACCTGGAGCATTCTGTCGATTGGTTTTCTCATCGCCAGCATTGTTCCCACGGCGCGCTTTGCGCAACCATTGGGTGCCATCATCCTGTACCCGATGTTCGCGTTCTCGGGACTCTTCGTGCCCCTTGAAACTTTCCCGCCGGTGCTGCGTGTTGTAGGTCGGCTACTGCCATTGACCTATGCCGTGCGGCTGCTGGAAGGAATATGGAACGGCGACGGATGGTGGGCCCATTTGGGCGACGTTGCCGCACTAACCGTGTTCTTTCTGCTTTTCACGGCAATCTCTGCCAGAGTTTTTCGTTGGGAATAACAAGGTGAATCGTCACGCAGTTTCCAGCAGCACATGTCTCGCAGTGACCAGCGCGCGCTGTTTTCGAGCTTCGGGCGCATCGAACCGTAAACAGCTAGAAAACGGGGTTCTGTCCGGATAGGCGACAAACCACCCGGAACTCGAAAACCGAACATATCTCCATAAATCGGAAGCGACCAATTCACAACATTCGCGAGCAGTAGCCGAATCATGAAGATTAGTCCAATTCGGTCAGCGCATTGGTGTTTTGGTGTCAAGCGCGGGGGACCAAGTAAATGTCCCTCCGGCGGAAGGCTTGGAGATCTCAAAGTCCGCTCCTGATGCGCGGCACTCGCTGATTACTTGCTGCTGCCTTTCAACAGCGCCGGCCAGTTGACCACCACCGTAATCGGTGGCGCCTTGGTCTCATTCGCCGGCACAAGCATCAGGAACCTCTGGCCGTCGGGCGAAGGGACATAGATGTTTCTCCAATACGAGAGGGGGACCAGTTGCGCCTGAAAAAGCGGTTTCGGAATGCCCGCCTGGAAGCTCGGCGACTCCGTATTCACATCCACCGCCATCAGCTTTTCGTCGAGCGTGAGATAGAACAACTCTTTGCCGTCGCTGCGCCAAGTCGGTTCTGTCCCGCCCGACGCGGAGATCTGCCACTTTCCGGTGTGCTCCGGGAAGGTCTGCACGTAGATTTCATTTCTTCCCGTTTCGTTGGATGCGTAAGCCAGGTAGCGGCCGTTGGGCGAAAACTGGGCGCTCGTAGCGCCGAAGGCGCCTTGAACGAAGATGAAAGGCTTGCGGTCGCCGAAGAGCGGTAGACCCCACAGTTGAGTCGTATTTGCGCTGGTTCCCGTGTCGTAGATCGCATAACGGCCGTCGGCCGTGAGGTCATTGAGGTACTTGGCTTCATCCTTCAACTGAAAGACCGGCTGCGTGCTCCCCAGGCCGTCCGCGGCTTGCTGATAAATGTCGTATTGCCCGTCGCGATTGGACGAGAAAAGAATGTGGCTTCCATCCAGCGACCAGATGGGATTCACATCGTCGGCAGCGCTGAACGTAAGGCGCGAGCCGGTTCCGCGCTTCAGGTCGTAGACCCAGATGTTGCGCTTGGCCTGGTCACCCGCCCCCACGGCAAGCTTCGCGCCATCGCGTGACAGCGCCGGCGTTGCGTAAACACCGGGCTCCCCGACCGTACCCACTTTCTGGCCTGTGCGGCTGAACCACGCCATTTGGTTGGTGGTCGTGGCTGCCGCGGTCTGGTAAGCCAGCACGCCTGCTGGCGAGACGGTGAAGAATCCATAGAATCCGTCCCCGTACGATCCGACGCTCTGGGCCACTGGCACGGCCGGGCCAGTGAAATCCAGCGCCCTGACGCTGAACGGCCGCGCCATCAAAGTGCCTTGATCCGAATAGAACACGTAGCCAGGCGGGGCGTAGAAAGCATCGGAGGTGATCTGCACCAAATGCTTCACTGTCTTCGAGTCCAGCGAGCCGACCCCGATGAAGTTTGGCTGGGTGCCCGGCGTGGCTACCTCAACAAGGAAGCGCCGGCCGTCGGGGAGAAACTGCGGGAACTCAAAACCAGCCTCGTTGCGCGCAGCGTCCGGAGCAGCAACCAGCGTGGGTGCGCCGCCCGTATCGGGCACGCTGAAAAGGCTGCGGTGATTGCCAAAGAGGATGACGCCGTCGCGATTCCAACTGCCGCCAGGAGTGTCCGCGCTGCAGAGCGTCTGCTGCGCCCCGCCTGATACGGCGATCTTCTCCAGCTTGCCGTTTGCCTCAAACCCAATTTGCTGGCTGTCCGGCGACCAGAACGGCATAGTGGCGCCCTCCGTTCCCGGAATCGGCTCGGCCGTCATGCTGTCGAGCGGGCGCAGCCAGAGGACCGGGGGCTTGTCCGATCCGGCCTGGGCGATGAATGCCAGATAGTGGCCGTCGGGCGAAATGCTCATCTCGCCGCCGGTGATGAACTCCGCGTTGTCGGGCGGCGCGACGGGGAAACGAATGACGTTTGGCTGCGGCTTTGGCTTCAGCAGCAGCCAGCTTGCGAAGGCTGCAAAAAGAATCGTGGCCGCGCCCAGCGCCCAGGGCAGAGCGCGGCGTAATAGCGACCGCCGTCCGCGTTCCGCAGTCGGACCGCCGCCGGCCGCCGCCTCCGTGTCCGCTCCCGACAATGTTTCTTCGATCGCAATCCGAGCATCACCGATCGCCTGCAAACGCTGCCGCACGTCCTTCTGCAGGCAGCGCCGAATCAATCTCTGGATCGCCGGCGGCGTTGTCTCCGGCAGCGCCGTCCACTCCGGCTCGCCTCGGATCACTGCGGCCAGCAGGTCCGAAATCGTCTCACCCTCGAAGGCTTTCCTGCCCGACATCATTTCAAACAGCACGCAGCCGAATGCCCAGATATCGGCCCTCCGGTCCACCGGCTTGCCCTTGGCCTGTTCCGGCGCCATGTAGGCTGCCGTGCCCAGGATGATTCCGGCCTGCGTCGCCATCGCGCTCAGCGTCGGCGAGTTCGCCGGGATCGCTGGCGCCATCGAGTCCTGATCACTGAGCACCTTGGCCAGCCCAAAGTCCAGCACTTTCACCGTACCTTCCGGCGTGATCTTTACGTTGGCTGGCTTCAGGTCGCGATGGATTACGCCGCGCTCGTGCGCGTACTCCAGCGCCTCGGCAATTTGCGTGGCCATAGGCAGCGCCTCTTCCGCAGGCAAGGGTTTCGCACCCCCTCCGGCCGCTCCGCGTATGTGCTCCGCCAGCGTCTCGCCTTCCACCAGTTCCATCACCAGCGCGCGCAAGCCCTCGGCTTCTTCCAGGCCGTAGATGGCTGCAATGTTGGGATGGTTCAGCGATGCCAGTGTGCGGGCTTCTCGCTCAAGGCGCGCCAGCAACTGGCTGTCGTGCGCCATGGCCGAGGACAGAATTTTTAGTGCCACGTCGCGGCCCAGCTTCGCATCGCGGGCGCGATACACCTCGCCCATCCCGCCCTCACCAAGCTTGGCGGTCACCTCATACGGCCCGATCTGTCGCCGCGTGGCGGGCGTGCTTGCGGCCGCGCCGGTTTGCGTGTCTTTGGTCCTGAATTCCACGGCTGCTTCTCCGGGTGAAACCGATCATGAGCCGACGCCGCACAAATCGGCTTTAAGTCCGCTCACGAATCCCTCAACCGGGCAGAGATGTGAAACCGGCTGGTTGCGTCATTTGGGCCCTTTGCACACGTCAAGAGAAAAAGGAGGGAGAATTCCGAGAAACAAAACTGTACGGATGAGTCGGGAAAGATAACGACACCAGTATCTTTCATTTCTCCTGTGGTTTCAAGCGCATTCATTGAGAGCATCGCGCTCGCCTGCCGATTAGCAACGTTGTGCGGGCTTCAATTCAGCCATTCCAACGGATCATCGTGAAGACGTTTGCCGATCGCTCCCTCAGCAGAAAGTGCGACGACCTGTCGTGAGCTCCGGGCGGATGACCGGCAAACCGGAAGGAACCCCAAATCATCGCAACAGCACGGCGCGGGGACTAAGTAGTGACAGCCGCAACGTGCGGCCGTTCCTTCGCACCCATGATCAGCAGCCAGAGCACGGCGGCAAGCTCGGCCACAAACACCGGCTGAAAATAGCGAAAGAGAGCGTCAGAGTAGTCCGGAGCGAGGAACCAGGTGATGCCGACGACAACCCAGGCGATGCCGTCAAGCAGGAGCCAGTACCCCAGCCAGCGCGGTAAGAAGCGCGAGCGCACGACCAACCATCCAAAAGGTAACAGCCACAATCCCCAAAACGTCTGGTTGATGCCGATCGCCTGTCCATGCATGCTGAGCAGAAGCATGCCGATAGCCTCGCGCGTGTGTCCGTCGAAGGCGGCCGCAGCAGCGCCGTCGCGAAAGACGAGGAGCGCGGCCGCGCTGAAGACCACTCCCGCCAGGCTGAGGGCGGACGAAACCAGTATCAGAGCCACCAGTTGTCGCGCCCGGTGGCGGTCCACTTCTTCAAAGAGGCGATAGAGCGCCAGGCTAAGCCCGATGAAGATAATCACGCCGAGAGTCTCGGCAAGCATTCCCCAACGGAAGAGCGTCTCGTGGCCGAGGACACGGGCCGCGGTTGCGGACGCGTCGTTGCGCACGACCGTCTGCGACGGAACATAGAGCAGGTAGAACGGCCCAAAGGTGAAGCCCAGATACCACAGGCCGGCGATGCGGGCCGTCCTCTTCAGCGACGTCATAAGGTCCTCCGGATGTTTTGGAAGGATACGCGAAATGGGCGAAAAAGGTTTCGCTGAAAACCACGGCCGGCCCGCCCCGTCGATTCTAGCGTCGTACCATTCTGAGTGCGGCGATACAGAAAACCCACGTTTACGATAAGGCCTGTTAGCGCTCGCTATTGATCCTTAGTGGTTAGTCGCCGATGCGCGAATCGACCGCCAGCATGACGAATTCCGGCATTCCGAGCGAGTCACCGGCTACCCTGACATTACTGAGTAGTAACAGAAGGGTGGCCGACAATCCAATCGGAGTCTGGAATCTCAGCAGAGCTTCCTCGAGGGTCGCGCGAACCAAGTATATTGTTAGCTGCGCCGCAACTCGACACTTGCCCCGGATTTGGGCTTAGGTTTATGAATCGAGGTCCATGGTCCTGCCAGCCTCCATCGCGCACTACAAACTCACCTCAAAGCTCGGCGCTGGAGGTATGGGCGAAGTTTACCGCGCCACAGACACCAGGCTGGATCGCGAAGTTGCCATCAAGATTCTTCCTGCCGAGCTGGCCAACGATCCCGAGAGGCTGGCACGCTTCACGCGCGAGGCCAAGGTGCTGGCATCGCTCAATCACCCCAACATTGCCACCATCTTCGGTGTGGAAGAGGGTGCGCTTGTGATGGAGTTGATCGAAGGCGATACGCTCGTGGACCGCATTACCAAAGGACCGATCCCGGCTGAGGAAGCAGTGCGCATTGCCGACCAGATCGCGGACGCGCTGGAGTACGCGCACCAGCACGGAGTCGTTCATCGCGATCTGAAGCCGGCCAACGTGAAGGCCGCAAGCCGCGTCAAGGTGCTGGACTTCGGACTGGCGAAGGTGCAAGAGACAGCCGAGTCAGACACGACCATTACAGGCGCAACGCAGGCGGGAGCCATCCTTGGAACGGCGGCCTACATGTCTCCCGAACAAGCGGCAGGTAAACCCGTTGATGCCCGCTCCGACGTGTTCTCGTTCGGCGTGCTTTTTTACGAAATGCTCTCGGGGAAGCGTGCGTTTTCCGAAACCACACCGATTTCAACCATGGCGGCGATTCTTCACAAGGAGCCGCGCCCTTTGCGGGAAATTGCGCCCCATGTTCAGGCGGAACTGGAATCGATTGTGACGCGCTGCATGGCAAAGGATCCATCAGCGCGTTATCCCGGGATGGGCCAGGTGAAGCAGGCGCTGAATGAACTGGCCCAGCCCGCGGCGCGGCAACCCGAAATCGCGTCCATCGCCGTGCTGCCGTTCGCCAATCTCAGCGCGGACAAGGAAAACGAGTACTTCAGCGACGGATTGGCCGAGGAGATTCTGATCGCATTGAGCCAGGTGGAGTGCCTGCGGGTCGCCGCGCGCAGCTCGTCGTTCTCCTTCAAGGGCAAGGCTGTCGAAACGGGAGAGATCGCGTCAAAACTCCGGGTCGCCAACATTCTCGACGGCAGCGTGCGGCGCGCCGGCAATCGCGTCCGCGTCACCGTGCAGTTGGTCGACGCCAGGAACGGCTTCCAGCTTTGGTCGGAGCGCTACGACCGGCAGATGGAAGACATTTTCGCTGTTCAAGATGAGATTGCGCGCGCCATTGCCGAACAGCTCAAGGTAACCCTGGGAGCGGGCGTCAAGCCGGCCACAAAGAACCTTGAGGCCTATGAGCTTTACCTTAAGGGCCGCCATCTCTGCAGCCAGCGATCGCCCTCCACCGTGGCCCTGGGCATGAAGTGTTTTCAGCAGGCCATCGAACTCGACCCCCAGTTCGCCCTTGCCTACTCGGGGCTTGCGGACTGCTACGGCATCCTCCGGGTATACGGATGGATCTCGCACGAAGGAGGCAAAGCGCCCGCGCTGGCCGCCGTAAGCAGAGCCGCCACCCTTGCTCCCGAGCTTTGGGAGGTCAACTTCTCGCGCGCCTTCTACACCTTTTACTTTGTCTCCTGCTGGCGCGAGGCCGGGTCGCACTTCCAGAAAGCGATTGAGATAAACCCGCGTTCCTCCCTCGCGCACGCCTACTATGGCATGTTTCTGGCGCTGGATCGTTGCCCGGAGGAGGCGTTAGCCCATGTGGCGCTTGCCTGCCAATTGGATCCGCTTTCTCCGTTTATCCACGGCCTTTCAGCTCTCTCCTTCGTGATCTCGGGGCGATCTGAACTTGCGTTGCGCTACGCTCAACAGGCGCTGGAATTGCAGGGGGATTACCTGTTCGGGAATTGGGCCAAGGGGCTGTCGCTGTGCCTTCTCGGCAGCAACGAGGAGGCCGTTGAAACTCTGGAGAAGGTCGTCTCAGCCTCACGCGCGCCGCTCTACATGGGTCTGCCGGGAATGGCCTATGCGCGTACAGGGCGCCGGGATGATGCCAACAACCTGTTGCATGAACTGGAGGACCGCGGCAGCCGTGGCGAATTTGTTCCAGCCTTCTCGCTGCTCGACATTTACGTGGGATTGGGAAACATCCCAGCCGTTCGGGAGACGCTTGCCCGCGCGCAGGCGGAATCCACGCCCGCATTCGATCTCGCCGCCACCTCCGCCCTTTTCCTGGATGAACTCCGCAGCGATCCCGAGATCAGCCGCATGCTTGTTGAGATGTTCGGCTATTGAGTACGCTGACAGAGAAATTGCTCCTGAAAGGGATCTGCATCAGGCGCGTGCCTCTATGGGAAAGGTGCTGGTCTGCCTCGTGACTCCTCATCACGGTCAACTCCTTGCATGACGCCTGAGTTACCGGCGATCCGGACAGAACTCGAAAACGGGGCAATGTCCGAATAGGCGACCCGACAAGGATCTGGGCAAGATGTTCTATTTCTGCTGACCTTGCGGATCCCTTTTTGTCGATGTCGGCGCATCCGGGAACCAATTAGAAATCTCGTCTGGGCCAGGCGGAGGGTCATCGACCAGTAGCTGCTTAGCCCAATCGGGAACTGTGTAGTCTTTGCGGTCAAGCGCCCAATGGGCCAGTTCCTTCCCGCTGTTTATGTCAAAGAGCGTACAGTCGTAGAACTCCTGGCCGTGCAGAGGGCCGACGTGAAATGCGATTTCGTTGCCGCCTTTGAGAAATATCCAGTTTTGGATGGTCAAAGCAGGTGGGCTAAACTTCTGGATCACGCGCCCGTCGCGCCAAACATCTAGTTCGAAAGCGACCGAATAGGAGTAGTTCGAGCCAGCCTCCAAAGGCGTGAGCATTTGATTGGCCAGCCATCCGACGGTTCTTCCGTCCTGCGCAACTACAATGTCATCGAAGCCGCCGCCAGCTTGCCACTTCCTGGGTCTAATCGTATGTTCGAGACCATCTGCGGTTATGATGTGCACCCATCCCTTGCTGTCCGCGTATGCTTTCGTGACGGCTGGGCCAGTTGCAGCTAGAGCGAGAGAGCAAGGCAAGACGACGCAGAAGATGCAAAACAGTTTCCGCATGGAAGGATGATACTGCGTTTAGGAATTGGGAATACGGAGTTCTCTTTACCGGGTGCGATCGTAGAGACCCAACATAAGAACAATTTGCGCCAGCTAGGCTGTTCTGCCTAGATCCGGACAGAACCCAAGTTTTGACCAAATAATGTCGGAAGTGACGACCACTTGTTCCCGGCACTTGAAAACGCTCCTCTCATTGAGATACAAGCAGAATCGGCGCGCGCCAGAACGCCGCCTTTTGCGTCGATGGATCAAGGACCGTGACCTGGCAGTCGTATTGACCTCGCGGAAGATTGTCCACACCTAGATCGAAACTCAGCGTCATTGTCCCGAGCCGGTTTGCCGGGTCGGGAGCGATCGACTTCGGCGGTGTTTCGTACAGTTTCCTTCCTCCCTGGTAGAGGCTAACGAATGCGAAGAGAGGCTGAGGAATCGGAGCTGGAACTGGTGCTGGGGTTGAGGTCTGGTTTTGCTTATAAGCCTGGAAATAGACGTATATCTGCCGGCCGGTGCCAAACACGCGCGTCACGCTCGGGATCAGCTTCTTGCCATCCTGAACGAGCGGATTGACTGCCTCATCCTTCGCCCTGTCTTTCGCCTTCGCAGCATCATAGATGGCTTGCTTCAAATCCACGCGCTGGCTGCTGAGCACGACGGCGCTGAGCGGGACGCGCTTTTCTTCTTTATTCAGATTTGGAATCACGAACGTCGTCTGAAAGGTTCCGATTCGCCCCGTCTCATCGTCGCGCGCCAGGAACTTGATTGAATACTTGCCGGGCAGCAGCGTAAGGGTTAGTTCCAGAAATGCGAGCGCTGCCGCGACAAGCGTCAGGTAGGAAGCGGAGACGGCGCCCAGTACGAAAACAGGTCGAAGCCAGACAGGGAACGCCGCCTCTATCGCAGGCGACTGGAAAAGCTGGCTGAGACCGAAGATCGCGCTCCAGAGGCCGATCCAGACCAGCATTCTCACGCCGCCACGGCGGCGAATGATGGCGATGGCGAAAGCGACCACGCCGAAGAAGACGAAAAACGCTCCGGAGAAGAGGTCGATAAGTTCGCCGCGAAGGATAGATAGGACGTGAGCTTCGGTTGTCATTAATACCAGGTGCCGATTTTAATTCAGAGGCCAGAATCAGCGCGGCGACGGGGGCCCGAGACGCGTACTGGTAGAGCAGTTGGCGGGTGGCACGACGAACGGCGCAGGTCCTGCACGGCGGCTCATTGACCGTGGGATCCGGGAGCCCCAGGCATCGTTGTTGATAAATCGCCGAAGCACTAATCGAGTGTCCGGAAAGCAAATCCCTGGGTTCCGATCGTATGACTGGCAAACCGGAACCAACGTGAGCCAGATCACGTTAGGGACGGATAGGCGACCATCCTCCCGCTAGAGTAACGATGAGTGCATCGGCCTATTTGCAGGACGCTTCGGCTACTTTTTAGTCGAGAGAACCGACCTCGGGTATAGGCTCGGGCTCGCTTAGACGACGGTTTTCCGCGGTCAAGATCATTTGGCCGTGAAAGTTCATATTCACTCCAGATTCGATTTTATGGTCCTCATCGTGTCCCCGCTGAAAGGGTGTTCGTGGCTGAGATCCCAACGTACATAAAGGATGCAGAGCGCAAGCAGGATCAAGAAGAGTAGAGCAATACTCGTCCGGTCGCGCCAAGTCCACCGTATCTGACGGAGCCGCCGCTTGCTGCCTCGATCGAAGTTGATGACACGCATGGTGCCTCCAGATTGGCCAGTTGAGGAGATTCCGAAGGAATTCGCCCTCGAGGGAGTGCTTATCCAATCAGAAATTCAGCGTGATCTTCGCCGTCAGCGCGCGCGGTGTGACGAAGTGCGTGCCGCTGAAGGTGGAGAGGAAGTTGTAGAGTGCGTACTTGTTGGTGACGTTGATGGCAGTTAGGTCGAGGTCGGTCTTGAAGTGCTCCTTGTTGAAGATGTTGTTTTTGCCGATTGAGACATCGAACAGGCTGCGCGGCGCGATGCGCTGGGGATCGTGGTCATTATCGCCGGCGTTGGGCGCGGGAATGTTGATGAGGCTTGAGGTGAACTCATTGGCCGGGCAGACGGCGGGGAGGGCCTGCGTGGGTGTGGCTTTCACACCGTTGCAGGCGAATCCAGCCTGAAACTCTTCGTCGGCGGTGAGCGGAAGCGCGACGCTCGCGTTCGTTACAGGGTTGATCGCCGGAGGAATGTTGGTGTCGACCATGGCGATGGCAGGCTGACCGTTAAGAGTGGTGGAACTGTTCCCGCAGGGAGTGTTGGGATCGGTAATGCCGTAGCAAGGCGTGGAACCGGCAACAAGGCCCGAGTCAAAGCGCCAGTTGAAACCGCTCCACAGACCATTGAACCAACTGCCATCGTGAGAGACGGTGTACTGGAGGTGAGTAGTCTCGTTGAACTTCTCATCGTGATCGATGCGGAAGGGAAGGCCGGTTTGGCCGACGGTGGCGCCGGCGCCGGCGACTTGCGGCGGGAAGAAGCGGGCGGCTACGGATGAGGTGACAAGATACGCGCTGAAGTGATGGAAATCCGGAACATTCGCATTCAGCGCGTAGCCCGGGATCTTGGAGTTGTGCCAGTCGATGGGGAAGAAGATGGGCGTGTTGCCCAGGATGGAGAAGTCGAACGCGTTGTGCGTATATTTCCAGATGTACTCGCCGCTGACCACCACATTCTTGCCGACAGCCTGCTGGAATCCGGCATGAAACTCGTTGCGATAACCGGGGTCGAGGGTTCCCGACACGCCCGCCGTGCAGTTGAGCAGCGGCGAAAGGACCACATCGGAGCAGCCGGTGCTGGAGAGCACGAGGTTTTCGTTGAAAGGCGTCTCCAGGGTTCGCGCATAGGAGACGCGCAGCACGGTGGCGGAAGGCTTGAGATTGTAAGCAATGCCCACTCGGGGCTCGGTCTGGTTGGCAACGGTGAGACCGTTGTAAAGGTCTTCGCGCAGACCGAGGTTGAAGTCCCAGTGACCGGCTTTGATCTCGTCTTCAATGTAGAGGGCCAGCTCTTTGACGTCGGTATGACCGAAGAAAAGGTAGTCGCTGCCACCGCGGGTGAGGTCGTAGGGCGCAAGTGTCGAGAGGTAATTCGGATTCTGGCCAGCCGTGCCGCCCGGGCATTGAGAGGGGTCGGAGTATCCAGGCAGCGGGTCCCCATCGGCGTCCATGCAGGGCGCGCTGAGTGGATAGACGGAATCGACGATGCCGAGGCTGTCGTGCTCGCGCAGGAAGGTCTGTTCGTATTGCGCGCCGGCCTTGAGGTTGTGATGCCCGCGCACGTATGAGTAGTCGGCGTGGACTCCGGAGTTGGTGAGCGTGCGGTATTGCCCAATGGATGAGGTTTGCAAGGTAGCGGGTCCGAGGTCGGCCAAGGGGTTGCCGCTGGGGTAGTAATTGTAACCGTCCCTGCGGACGTAGGCGCCAAAGTTAAGCACCGAGTCGTTGCTGATGACGTGGGTGTAGGTGGGGGAGATGTTGAAAGTCCCGATCTTGGAGTGCTGGTCGGTGTTGCCGACGTTGACAAAGGTGGGGTTGGCGCTGGCTCCTCCGCCGATTCCCGCCCCGCCGTTTTCAACGTTCTGGATGTTCAGATTCTGGAAGGCGTTGGGGTTCTGAAACCAGGAGCGGCTGTAGTTGAAGTCAAGATGAATGGAATCGGCGGATGTGAAGCTGTAATCGACGCGGTCGAAGAAGTTTTCCTCGTTGCCCTTGTCGTGGAAGACGGTGAATTCGGGCGGATCGAGAAAGCGTCCGGTGTTCAGGGCGTCGGCCTCGATGAAGTTGCCCCAGCTTTTTCCGCCATAGGAGAGATCGAAGCCGCCATTCGAGGACCCGAAGGCCCCATAGGCGGCATAGATGTCGCCGGTGGGCTTGGTGACTCCCTGGCCGGAGCGAGTGGTGGCCACGATCACGAGGCTGGTCTTGTCGCCATATTCGGCAGGGGGCGCGCCGCTGATGACCTCTATCGACTGAATGGAGTTCGATGGGAGCTGGTTGGAAAAGATCTTGCTTTGCTGGTCGGTGATGGACTGACCGTCGACTGAGAAGGAGTTGGAGGCGTGATCGCCAAGGCCGTGAAAGAGACCGTTGGAGTCGGCGGCAACGCCGGGCGTGGTGAGCGTTACCAGGGAACTAAGCGTGGAGGATGCGCTCTCCAACGGCACCTTGTTGAACAGGTCGCGATCCACGTCCACGTGGAAGGTGGGATCGTCTTCGATGAGGTCACCACCAGACTCGACTGTGACGGTTTGGCTGGCGCCGGCGATTTGAAGAACGAGATTCGCGCTGATTCCCAGCGAGGAGCGAATCTCGACACTTTGGCTCAAATGGGCAAATCCCTTGGCAGTGACGTCGATTCTGTAGGGGTTGAAGGGAACATTCGAGAAGCTGAATTCGCCGGCGGCGTCGCTTGTTTCAGTGCGGTCGAGTCCGCTGACCTGGTTGGAAAGGTGGACAGTGGCGTTGGGAATGACGGCGCCGGAGGGATCGGTGACGGCGCCGCGTATGGTACCGGCGTTGCCGCTTTGCGCCGACGCGGAGAGCGCCGCGAAGGCGAGGGCAATCAGGGGAAGGATGCGCAACATTGCGCGATGAGAAAAAGGCATTGAGAATCTCCTGAACACTGGCTGAGAAATGCGGGAAACTTGCCGCGGGTCGTGCCGCCGCGGCATCTTCTGTGCATGGGGGCATCATTGCGGTTCCGAAGTCAGCCTAAAAGGAATGCACCGCGGCCTCGTCCGCCAAAGTTGGCGACGAGGGGCGGAATCAGGCTGAAAATGGAATTAGCAGGGATGCGCTAGCAGCCAGCAGGAGGGGGACGAGTAAAGAGGGTGGGATCCCAGTGTCTGGGAATATAGCGAACTTCAAGAATCACCGGCGCGGCGGTTTCGATCCTGACCAAGAGAACCGCGACCATCATCACCAAAAAGGGCGCGACCGAATGCATCGCGATGCAAAGCGGGCAATGATCGGCATCGGTGTCGACCGAATGTGCAAACGCTACATGGACAACCGCCAGCAGCATAAGCAAGACCAAGCACACCGCTATCGCCACCCGCAAAGCGCTTGGCTTTGGGAGGAGATCGCTACGTGAATGTGCCCGAATACTGATCAACAAAGTATCCTGACGAGGATAATACACGGAACATGGGCGTACATGCCATTGGTAGCTAGATTCGCCAAAATAACTTAGCGCCAGGGTTCCATTCGGTGATCTCTGAATTCGCGCGGCAATTCCAACAGATGTCCGGCATCCACGGAGCGGACCGCCCACTCAACCAGCGAGCGGTATTGGCTGAAGTCGGTGATGTTTCCCAACCATTGCGATCCCGCGTCTGAATTCACCACAACGACATTAGGAACGTCGCAAGGTCCAACGCAACCGCTCACGGTGAGTTGAAACCGCTTCAGGAGGCCGCGCTTTCGCCACTCATCCTTTAGCCACTCCACCGGTACCTCAGGCCGATCTTTGTACGTTGCCCCGCAGCAGCAGCCCTGGCACACGATCATTTGGCCAATCACGCGGCGTTTCGTCTCCAGCATGGTTTCGCTCCAATTTCCTAGCCTGTATATAGTATAGGGGAGTATATTACCTTTAAAGGAGAACGAATTGTCGCATATCACGAAAAACAAGACGAGGACGCTCTCTCGCGTTCGGCGCATCAAGGGTCAAGTGGAAGCTATCGAACGGGCCCTTGAGGGCGAGGGCGAATGCGAGGAGGTTCTGCAACTGGTTGCTTCGTGCCGAGGCGCCCTCAACGGGTTGATGGCAGAGCTGATCGAGGGCCACCTGCGTTTCCATGTGCTCGACCCGAAGCGAGCGACACGTCCAGCGCAGCTTGCGGCAGCGGACGATCTGATCGCCGTGGTGAAACGCTATTTCAACTGAAAGGTCAGAGATGTCATGACTGTCACCCACGAAGACGCGACGCACCTCCTCGAGCACGAACTGCATGCGGTCGATCTCCGAGTTCCGTCCCTCGAAAGCCAAGATCACGAACACGACCTCGAGCATAGCTTCGAGGTTGCTGAGGTGCTCCGTGTCCTCTTCGTGTTGTTGGCGGCAGCAGCGGTCTGGTTTCATCTTTGGGAGCCGTTCCATCGCGTTAGCGTGATCGGATTGGCGGCCGCTCTGATAGGTGGTTACCCCATCTTCAAGGAGGCGTTTGAGAACATCGTCGAGCGCCGCATGACGATGGAACTGTCGATGACCATCGCCCTCGTCTCCGCCCTGGCAATCGGTGAATTCTTCACGGCTCTGGTCATCACCGCATTTGTGCTGGCAGCAGAGATTCTGGAAGGGCTGACCGTCGGCCGGGGGCGGCGCGCCATTCAGGACATGCTGGATTTTCTGCCCCAAATTGCCAGCGTGCTTCGGAACGGCCAGATTGTCGAAGTGCCCACGCAGACCATCCTTCCCGGCGAGATCGTTGTCATTCGACCCGGCAGCAGGATTCCTGTCGATGGCCAGGTTGTAAGCGGTCACTCATTTGTCGAAGAGGCTGCAATTACCGGCGAGCCAATACCGAGCGAGAAGATGGCAGGCAAGGGAGTGTACGCAGGCACGATCAATCAGGCCGGCAGCCTCCAGGTCCGCGCCGACCGCCTCGGCAAGGAAACCACATTCGGCAAGATCATTGATGCCGTAGAGAAGGCAGAGCACTCGCGCGCGCCCATTCAGAAGATGGCCGACCGCCTGGCCGGATACCTAGTCTATTTCGCTCTCGGCGCCGCGGTACTCACGTTTCTCATCACCCACAATATCCGCTCCACTATCTCGGTCATCATCGTTGCCGGCGCCTGCGGCATTGCCGCGGGCACTCCGCTGGCCATCCTCGGCGCCATCGGACGCGCCGCGCGGCACGGCTCCATCATCAAGGGCGGAATCTATCTTGAGGCGTTGGGACAACTGAACACCGTCTTCCTCGACAAAACCGGAACTCTCACTTTTGGCATGCCGCTAGTCACTGAAGTCAACCCTGCGCCCGGCATGACTGAGCGTTCGCTCCTCGAAGCAGCTGCCAGTGCCGAAAGCAGTTCGGAGCACCCTCTGGGCCGCGCCATCGTCCGCTATGTGGAGCAGGAGAAGATCCCCATTGCGGAGCCCGCGCACTTTGAGTACCTAATTGGTCGTGGTGTTTTGGCCCTTGTGCAGGGCGAGCTAACCGTTGTCGGCAATCGTGCGCTCTTTGCGGAGCTTGGACTCACTCTGCCCGAGCGCTCAGCCGCCGCCGCTGAGGGCACCGAGATCTTCGTTGCGCGCAATGGAACCTACATTGGCTCCATTGTGGTCGCAGATCAGTTGCGTCCCAGCTCAGCCGCCGCCGTCAAGGCGCTTCAGGACTTGAAGATCGAAGTCGTCTTACTCACTGGAGACACGAAGCAGGCCGCGCAAGCGGTAGCCGGCCAACTCGGCATTCGCAATGTTCACGCTGAGCTTCTTCCCGAGCAGAAAACGCGTGAGATTGCTGAACAGGTGCGAGAAGGGCGCGTGGTAGCTATGCTCGGCGACGGCATTAATGACGCGCCCGCGCTGAGCGAAGCCACAGTTGGCGTGGCCATGGGTGCGGGAACCGACGTTGCCCGCGAGAGTGCGGACGTGGTGCTGATCGGCAACGACCTGATGAAGTTTGTTGAAACTGTTCGCGTTGCCAGAAACTGCCGCAGCATCATCCTGCAGAATTTCTACGGCACACTCGTCGTCGATACGATCGGCATCGGTCTGGCCGCGGCGGGATATCTCAATCCGCTGCTGGCCGCGTTTATTCACGTCGCGTCCGAGCTCATTTTCATCCTGAATTCGACACGCCTGCTCCCGCCCAGAGAATCACGCCCGGTTGCGAGCCAGGAGCAAACGGCCGTCCCGATTTGAGAATCGCGTGCGAACTGGAGATTGAACTAAGGCTCTACTTCAGTAAAATCACTTGACAATACCCTATGGGGGTATGGTACAAGAGAAAAGGCGTGGGGGTTAGCCCGCGCAGGAGCTACACATCTGTTTATGAGCATTGAATCCGCACAAGAGCCCCCGAGTACCCGGAGTTCTTTCCTGTGGCGTCCCTAGTACATCGACCGCGTAAATGAGTAATTAATTTGCCGGCGCGCCTGTTTTCTGGTGAACTTCCACCGGATCGTGATGTGATCGCTATTGGCACGTCGATTCCAAGCTTTGGCCTGACGGC
>Ga0224555_1001335_pt1 | contig 34689 bp, 38 predicted proteins | sample 714S23034metaG_FD_180687 | JGI IMG/M metagenome (GOLD analysis project Ga0224555, IMG submission 180687) | Peat soil microbial communities from Stordalen Mire, Sweden - 717 S2 30-34 | ecosystem: Environmental > Terrestrial > Soil > Wetlands > Peat | place: Sweden: Norrbotten County, Stordalen... | reverse complement strand
GACTCCAAGGCGAAGATTGCGCCCCTGCCCTGCCGCTTCCACGATCTCCGGCACACGGCTGTATCGCGGATGCTGAATGCGGGTGTTCCCATTGCCAAGGTTGCGAAGATCGTCGGATGGAGCACGGCGACGATGGTACGCATGGCGGCGCGTTACGGACACTTCACTTTGAATGAACTGCGGGGAGCGATGGAAAGTATCAGCAGCACCAATTTTGAAGGGGAGTCCTTGGTATTTTCCCCGGTATCGGAACAGGCTCCCGAAAGTGGTCGCTCTAACTGATTGAAAGTAATGGCTCCTGAGGTAGGACTCGAACCTACAACCCTTCGGTTAACAGCCGAATGCTCTGCCATTGAGCTACTCAGGAACAGTTTGCGCCGCGTCCTGCCGCTTCGCCGCGCATCCTCTTAGTTATAACAAACCCAACTGCCAGGGTCAAAGATTCAGATCGAAGCGTAGTGGATCGGTTTGCATCGTTTTGAAGGGGCGGGACTTCAGTCCCGCCGTAGATGGCCGGTCTGCATGAGGGCTTTAGCCCCTGAGGGAATCTTCCCGCGCACCAACAGGCTTTTTCGCAGCCTCACGGTCCCCTACGCTGGCTCGCCGCCGGCTAGCTTGACGATGCGCGCGCGCACCACTCCATCCGCCACGCTCACCTTGGCCAGGGTCACGGGAAGATCGAACCGCCGCGGCCCTGCGCTGCCCGGATTCAGGTAGAGCACGCCGTCGCGTACGTGCTTCTGCGCTCGGTGGGTGTGGCCGCTGACCACCACCGCAATGCCGGCGGCCACCGGGTTCAGGTCGAGGTCGTCGACCGAATGCACCAGGTAGAAGTAGCGTCCGCCCAGCTCCACCACAACGCTGGCAGGCAGACGCCGACAGACGCCCGTGACGTCCACATTGCCGCGCACCGCCGTCAGCGGAGCGATCCAGCGCAGCTTGTCCAGGATGAGCGGGTCGCCCACGTCTCCCGCGTGCAGGATGTGGTCCACGCCGATCAGCGCCTGGATTGCCTCAGGCCGCAGCAGGCCGTGGGTGTCGGAGATGACTCCGATGGTCAGCTCCTTCTTCGCGCGCTCCGTCATTGGGCCGCCGTGAGCCGCGTGCGCGGGTCGAGGAAGTCGCCAAGCGCGTCGCCGATGAAGTTGAACGAGAGCACCGCCAGCATCACCGCGACGGCTGGAAACAGGACCAGGTGCGGCGAATCGAAGAGGTGCGAGCGCGCGTCGTTGAGCATCACTCCCCAGCTTGCGGTGGGCGGTGGAACGCCCAGTCCGAGAAAGCTCAGCGTGGCCTCGGCCAGCACCGCGCCTGCCATCCCGATGGCCGCCTGCACAATCAGCGGCTGCACGATGTTGGGCAGAATGTGGCGGACGAGCACGCGCAGGTCGGAGGCCCCCAGCGCACGCGCCGCCTCCACAAACTCGCGCTCTTTCACTGCCATCACCTGCGCCCGCACCAGTCGCGCGTAGCCCACCCAGCCGGAGATGGAAAGCGCCAGAACCAGGTTGAACAACCCCGGCCCGAGGAACGCAACGAACGCGATGGCAAGCAGAATGCCGGGCAGCGCCATGAACGCGTTGGTCACATAGACATTGATCACGGTGTCGGTCCATCCACCGTAGAAGCCGGCCAGCGCGCCCGCGACGAGCCCGATTGAGAGCGAGAGCGAGACCACCGACACGGCGACCTCCAGCGAGATTCGCGCGCCGAAAACCGTTCGCGACAGGATGTCGCGGCCTAGCTCGTCAGTGCCAAACCAGTGGCCGTGTCCCGGAGCCAACAGGCGGCCGCCCAGGTCGAGCTGCGCAGGGTCCCGCGGCGCCAGCCACGGCGCAAAGACCGCGCACGCCACAAAGCAGGCCAGCAGCAGGATGCCCACTGCCGCCAGCGGTTGCTCCTGAATGCTGCGCCTCAGGCGCGATCGTTGCCGGATTGGTGCAGCGCTGGTCATCTGCTTTACAATCATTACACAATGTTCCAGAGGCGGATGGCGGGTTTTGTTTCCAGGCTGCCCGCCGATGCATCGTAACAGATGCGATGGACCACACAGGAGTGGAGATGAGTGAGAAAAGGGAACGGGCGGTCGTTTGCGGCGCGGGCGGATTTATCGGCGGACACCTGGTCAAGAGCCTGATCGCGCAGGGAGTCGATGTCATCCGCGCGGTGGACATCAAGCCGCTCAATGAGTGGTATCAGGTGACCGATGGAGTGGAGAACCTTGCGCTCGATCTGAAACAGAAGGACAACTGCCTGACCGCGGCCACGGGCGCGACCAGCATTTATCAACTGGCCGCCGACATGGGCGGCATCGGATTTATCGAGAACCACAAGGCGCTGTGCATGTTGAGCGTTCTCATCAACACGCACATGCTGATGGCCGCGCGCGACAAGAGCGTCGAGCGCTTCTTCTACTCCTCTTCGGCCTGCGTCTACAACGGCGACAAGCAGAACCGCCCCGACTCGCCCGCGCTGAAGGAAGAGGACGCCTACCCGGCGATGCCGGAGGACGGCTATGGCTGGGAGAAGCTCTTCAGCGAACGCATGTGCCGCCACTTCGAGGAGGACTTCGGCCTGCAATGCCGCGTCGCGCGCTTCCACAACGTCTACGGCCCCTTCGGCACATGGGACGGAGGCCGCGAGAAGGCCCCGGCGGCAATGTGTCGCAAGGTGATCGAGGCGAAGCTGAGCGGTAAACATGAGATCGAGATATGGGGCGACGGCAGCCAGACGCGCAGCTTCATGTATATCGACGACTGCGTGAAGGGCGTGCGTATGATCTTTGAGAGCGACATCCACGAGCCGCTCAACCTCGGATCGAGCGAACTGGTCACCATCAATCAACTGGTGGACATCGTCGAAGAGATCGGCGGAATCAAACTCAAGCGCAGTTACGATCTGAACGCGCCCAAGGGAGTCAATGGGCGCAACAGTGACAACACGCTGATCCTCGAAAAACTCGGCTGGGAGCCGTCCATTCGATTGCGGGTTGGCATGGAGAAGACCTACAACTGGATCGAGAGCGAGATGCTTGCCAGCGGTGCAAGATAGCCCTGCGCTCTCCAGAAGCGAGGAGCCAGTCGCGCATGGGGCACTCTGAGACAGGCACCGGCCACATCGGTCGAACGATCCTCGGCGTCTCCTTCTTCGACGGGCCGGCATCCGATGCCATTGCGGCCATGCGTGGCGGAGGTCTGCTGGTTTCGCCCGCCGCTCCCGCGCTCAAGAACATGGACCGCGATGCCGGCTATCGCGATGCGCTGCTCGGCGCGGACATCGCAATCACCGACAGCGCGCTGATGGTGATGGTCTGGAACCTCATCGAGCGCGACTCGCTCCACCGGCTCTCCGGCCTCACCTACCTGCGCGAACTGCTGTTGCAGCCCGATGTGCGCGAGGATGGCAACACGCTCTGGATCATGGCCAACCCGAAGAGCGCGGCGACCAACCTCAAATGGCTTGCGGAGAACGGGATCTCGGTCGACCCGCGCTATGTGTACGTGGCCCCCATGTACGGCGCGGAGATCGCCGACGACGATTTGCTCGCGCTGCTGGACCGTCTGCGCCCGCGGCATGTGATCGTCACCATCGGAGGCGGGACGCAGGAGCGTCTCGGCCTGTACCTCAAGCAGCGCCTCCCCTATCTGCCCGCCATCCACTGCATCGGCGCCGCCATCGCCTTCCTCAGCGGCGACCAGGTGATTATTCCGGTCTGGGTGGACAGGCTCTACCTCTGCTGGCTCTTCCGCTGCTTCTCCAATCCAAAGTGCTACATCCCCCGTTACTGGGGCGCTCGCAAGCTGATTGCACTGATGTGGCGCTACCGCGACCGCCTGCCCGCCTTGCGCGACGCCTGAGCGCGCCGCCACCAACGCATCGTTTCGCAGCGCTTCGGGTTGCATCTAAGTATGAGGTGTATCCGCGCATGAAGCAGCTCCGCCCATCGACGCATCTTCTGCTGGCTCTGGCAACCGCCATCTGCCTGATTCCTTGTGCAGTCGCGAAGCATCCCGCCAAATCCGCGGATACCACCACCGTCGCCGAACAGTATCTGCTCTCCGCCGCCAACCAGGAGCGTGCCGCGCGCAACCTGCCTCTGCTGCACCGCGATTCCAACCTTGCCCGCGCCGCCGACCAGCACGCGCAGGCGATGGCCAGGCATCAATCCATCTCCCACCAGTTTCCCGGCGAAGCTGCGCTCGCCAGTCGCGGCGCCAGCATGGGCGTGGCCTTCAACCGCATCAGCGAGAACGTCGCCGAGGCACCCAGCGCCGTGCAGATTCACGACATGTGGATGCACTCCGAAGGTCACCGCGCCAACCTGCTCGACCCCGCGGTCGACGCCGTAGGCATCCGCGTCATCGCCCGCAACGGCGAGCTCTACGCGGTCGAGGACTTCGCCCGGACTGTCCCCTCCGCCAGCCTCGAAGATCAGGAGTTCGCCATCCGTGCCCTCATCGCGCACATGGGAAAGATCGCACTGGCAAGCACTCCGGACGACATCTCCGCCGCGCGCCATACCTGCGCCATGACCACAGGCTTCGCGGGCGCGCGCAAGCCCACGTACACCATGCGCTTCTCCTCCGGCAGCCTCGACCAACTGCCCAGCGAGCTCAAAACCCGCGTCGCCTCGGGCCGCTACCACCAGGCCGCCGTCGGAGCCTGCGCCGGCAGCTCGAGTGAGCCCTTTACCTCGTACAACATCGCCGTCCTGCTCTATCCCTGAACGGCAGGGCCCTGTCCGGCCACCGGGACCACGCCCGCCTCGGCCAGTTCTTCCGCCGGCGCGGGCTGGGTCGGCTCCATCTGCAACAGGTCGTTGAAGCGGTTGAAGTAATTGAACAGGCCGATGGCCGCCATCAGCTCCACCACTTCGCCCTCGGAGTAGAAACTGCGCAACCGCGCAAACTGCGCATCGCTGAAGTTGTGCGGGTCGCGCGTCATCGCCTCGGCCAGGTGGATCGCCACCCGCTCCCGCTCGCTGAACTCGCCGCTCTCCTCCGCGTCATAGAGCGCCTGCAACTGCGCGTCGGTCCATCCCAGCCGCTTGCAGATCGCCGAGTGCGAAGCCAGGCAGTACGGCGTGCGGTTCACCTGCGACGTGCGCACAATCACCAGCTCCTTCAGCGCCTTGGTCAGCGTTCCGGTGTTCAGCACCGCGTCCATGTGCGCGATGATGGTCTCGAAGATCTCCGGCCGGTGCGCCATGGTGCGGAACATATTGGGCACATTGCCTCGGTCGCGCAGCGTGCGGTCGTAGATGGCCACCGACGCGGGACCAACCTCAGCGCGCTTCAACCTGGAAATCCGTGGCATAAAAAACCTTCCTCTTGCAAAACGCCGTTTGGCAAAATCCTGCTCGCATCATATCGCGTGTGCCCCACATCTCGAATCTGAGATGTGGGTTCTCCACTCATAGCTCATGGTTCACAGCTCACAGCCTAAACACAAATCGCACCCACCAGCCACACGCCAGGCCACCTACTTCGCGTCGAAGCGGACGGTGGCGAGGATGGCTTCGAGGCGGCTGCGCACCGCGTCGAGTTCCTTCGGCGTGATGTCCCGGACGCCCGAGACCGCGCCACCGCAGAAGTTGTTGATCGCCAGGTCGAAGCGGTAGCACGCGCCGTGCCGCAGCGTGGTGTAGACCTCGTCGCGCTGCACGATGCAGATCGCCCGCTGCTCATCGTGGCCGTGCGCGAAGCTGATCCCCGCGATCTCGCTCACCGCGCCGCGTCTTCCCTCGACCGCGGGAGCTGCCTGCCTGGCGCACACCGCATCGTTGCGGTGCGGCGTCACGCTGAAGTAGAGGTACGCGCCGCTGAAGGTCGAATCCGGAAACGGGTTCTCCGGCATGCTGACCACCGCGCGCATCAGCGTCGTCCGCACCGCCGTCCGCGCGTCCAGGCGAAAGGTGCTGATCTCGTGGTCGCGTTTTGTGAAGTTCCAGTTCGCCGGATAGTCGAACGAGATTTTATAAACCGGATCGTGAAACCTGCGCTGCGCAATCTCAGCAGTCGCGGCGGAAGCGATGGGAGCAGGCGCGGCGATGGGGGCCTTCGCCGTCGAGGACGCACTCTGCGCCGAGAGCGTAGCGCAGGGGAAGAAGATCGCGAACGACAAGGCAAGCCGCCAATGCTTCATGAATCAACCTCCCGGTCCTGAATTGATCAACTTCTATAAATGAATCTCATCCTCTCATGCGCGGGTTGGCGAAGGTGTACGCCACGTCGGTCAGCAGGTTGACGGCGACGTACGTCAGCCCAACGGCCAGAATGCATCCCTGCACCAGAGCATAGTCGCGGTTGGAGATGGCCGAAAGCGTCAGCCGCCCGATCCCCGGCCAACTGAAGACCGTCTCGGTAACGATGGCCCCGGCCAGCAGGCTGCCAAACTGCAATCCCACCACCGTCAGCACCGGAATCAGCGCATTGCCCAGCGCGTGCCTGTATACCACCGTGCGCTCGCTGAGGCCCTTGGCGCGCGCCGTGCGGATGTAGTCCTGCCCCAACTCTTCCAGCATTGCCGTGCGCACCATGCGGGTCAGCACTCCGGCCAGGCCGCTGCCCAGCGTGATCGCGGGAAGGATGAGATAGAGCCAGAAGCGCGCGCCGAAGATTCGCCCCGTCCCCGCGCCCGAGACTGGCAGCCAGCCAAGCTGGATCGAAAAGATGAGAATCAGGATCGGCCCCAGCGCGAAGTTCGGGAACGACAGCCCACCCAGGCTCACCACGCCCAGCACGCGGTCCGGCCAGCGTCCGCGGTGCAGCGCGGAGAAGACACCCGCCGGGACGGAGACGGCGATGCCTATCAATAGCGCGGCCAGCGTCAGCGCCAGTGTGTACGGATAGCGCTGGAGGACGAGGTGCGTCACCGAATCGTGCAGACGCAGCGACTCGCCCAGGTTGGCGTGCAGCATGCCGCGCCAGTAGCGCAAATACTGTGTGCCCAGCGGCGCATCCAGTCCATACGCATGGCGCAGCACCGAGACATTCGACGCCGTCGCGCCCTCGCCCAGCATCTGCACGATGGGATCGCCGGGAACCAGATGGATCAGCAGAAAGACCACCGAAACCACCACCCACAGAACAGGCAGCGTGATCAGAACGCGGCGAACGGGTTTGGCAAGAGCGGTCAAGAGCGGTTGTTGGTTGCTGGTTGCTGGTTGTTGGTTGAAGTTAATGGTTCAGGCGCGATCGTCTCCACGCGCACGCGCGCGATGCGCCGCCCGGCCATCTCGGCAACGACCAAGCGGCGTCCTTTATACTCCACGCTCTCGCCTGCGTCCGGCAGGTGGCCAAGCTGGGTTAGCAGAAATCCCGCCAGAGTCTCCACTCCGGCCTCGCGGGGGAACGTCCAGTGCAGTTGCGTGCCCAGGTCGCGCAGCGTAGTGCTGCCGTCCAGCGACATGACGCCCGCCGCGTTGAAGTCCGCCGTGCGAGAGGCGATGTCGAACTCGTCTTCCAGCTCGCCGACAACCTGCTCCAGAACGTCCTCCGCCGTAACAATCCCCACGGTCGATCCGAACTCATCGACCACCACGGCGATCTGGCGCCGCCGGTCCTGGAACTCCTGCAACAGCTCCACCGCCGGCTTGGTCTCGGGCACCACAAAGACGTCGCGCATCACATGGCGCAGCGTCTGTCCGGCGTCCACCGCGCCGCCCAGCCCCAGCGCCACGGCGCGAAGGTGCATCAGCCGCGAGATGTCCTTGGAATAGACCACGCCGATGATGCGGTCGGGGTCCGCCATCAACCCAGCCGCCGCGTCGCTTGTCCCCTCGTAGACCGGGACCCTCGAGTGCTGCTCCTCCACGATGCGCGCGCTGGCCCGTTCGATGGGCGTGTCGGCAGGCAGGGAAAATATCTTGCCCCGCGGAGTCATGATCTCGCGCACCGTGACATGGTTCAGCTCGATGGCGCGATGGATGATCTGCTCCTGAAATGCGGGAAGCAGGCCCATGCGGCGCGTGGCAGTGGCGATCATCTTCAACTCCTCCGGCGAATGCACCTGCCCTTCGCCGTGCAGCGGCGCGCGGAACAGGCGCAGCACCAGCGTCGCCGAGCGGTTCATCAGACGCACCGCCGGCCGCGTCATGCGGATGAAGACGTCCATCGGCCCGGAGACCGCCAGCGCGATCCGCTCGGCGCGTTGCAGGGCCAGCGACTTGGGCACCAGCTCGCCCAGCAGCACCTCAAAGTAAGTGATCGCCGCGAACGCAATTGCAATGGCAATCGTATGCGCGTAGATCAGCGAGTGCGGCGGCATCACCGCCAGCCAGTGCCGGGCCGCGTCCAGCAGCATCGCCGCCACAGCAGGCTCGCCGATCCAGCCCAGCGCCAGCGAAGCCAGCGTGACGCCGAACTGCACCGCGGGCAGGAAGTCGTCGAGGTTGCGCTTCAGGTGCAGCGCGGTGCGCGCGCCCGGCCGGCCCAGCGCGAGCAACTGTTCCATGCGCGTCTCGCGCACGCTGATCAGCGCGAACTCCGCGGCCACGAAGAAGCTGTTGGCCAGAATGAAGAAGGCCACCAGCACCGCGCGAAAGAAGATCCATTCCATCATTCCGTGCCTGAGTCTAGCATTTCGCGCCAGAATCATCGCCGCGCGGGCAAAGAAAATGCCCGGAGGCACGAAGGCCGCCGGGCATTTCCTTCAAAACACTCAACGCAAAAACCTTACGCCAGCAGCTTCACAATCGACTTGTCGATCGTGTCCTTGGGGACAAATCCCACGATCTGCTCGGCGACCTTGCCGCCCTTGAAGAGCAGCAGCGACGGAATGCCGCGAATCCCGTAGCGCATGGGCGTGGCCGTGTTGGCGTCCACATCCATCTTCATCACCTTCAACTTGCCGTTATAGAACGATGCAATCTCATCGACCACCGGCGCCAGCGCACGACACGGCCCGCACCATGTGGCCCAGAAGTCCACCAGTACGGGCTGCTCCGATTGCAGCACTTCCTTCTCGAACTCCGCGTCGCTTACCGCCGTCACAAACTGTCCTGCCATCTGCTACTCCTCCCGCTACTCCGCCCATGAGGCGAGGTGGCGTCTTTCCTCAAACTTGAGATTCAATCCATCTTCATCATAAATGCGCGGTCCGATCTACTGCGCGGCCCGGTCTGTCTTCATAATAGATGCGCGAGCGCTGTGCAAGGTTCAAATCGCGCAGAGGCATTGAGAAGTTGTCATCCTCCACTTAGAGCAACTGCACGGTCGCGCCCGCGCCGATGCTGGTCTCAACGACCTCCAGCGCCGGGTCCCCGGCAGCCTGGCGAATCCGCGCGGCAATCTCCTCCATCACAGCATCCGCCTCGACCACCAGCAGCACACCCGGCCCAGCCCCGCTCAGAGCCACGCCCAGCACGCCTGACTCTCCCGCCAGCGGCAGCAGCCGGTCCAGCAGCGGACAGGCCTCCATGCGGTACGGCTGGTGCATGCGGTCCTGCATCGCCACATGCAGCAGATCGCCGCGTCCCAGCGCGAAGGCCGCCACCAGCAACGCGGTCCGCTGCACATTGGCCACGGCATCCACGCGGCTGTACTCGGCGGGAAGCATCGCGCGCGCCTTCTCGGTCGCTAGAGTGACCGGCGGAAACGCGAGCAGCAGCTTCCACGCCAGTTGCTGGCCGCAAGTGGCCGAGTGTACCGATCCATTGGCAACCACCGACACCGTCACATAGCCCAGCGCGCAGGCCGCCACATTGTCGGGATGGCCCTCCCGCCGCGTGGCCTCTTCGATGCAGGCGCGCTGGTCCCAGCCCAGCGCGCCAAAGTGGTTGGCCAGCATCACTCCGCCAAGCCGCGCCGCCGCGCTCGATCCGCAACCCCTGCCCAGCGGAATCTCGTTGTGAATCCGCAGGTCGAGTGGAACCAGAGCGCGGCCCGCTCCGTGCAGCACCTCGCGATAGGTCTCGAAGATCATGTTGTTCGCGGCGCGCGAGCAGCGTTCCGCGTCGCGCCCGGTCGCCACAATTGTCAGCTCGCGGCCATCCTGCGCATGCAGCACACGCGCCTCGATGGTCAACGCAAGCGCCAGTGCCACTCCGACGGCATCGAATCCCGGCCCAAGGTTCGCGCTGGTGGCGGGCAGTCGCAGCCGAATCCCGCCCGTCAATGCGTCCTCATTGTCACTCGAAATCCGGCCCAAACTCCGCCCCTCGTTCTCGCTCATTTTAAAGTTCCGGGCGTCTCTTGTGTCCCCGCCGCATTGGCCGTCGCCATGCGCTCTTCGAGAGCGCGCAGCACCACCGCCTCGTCCGCCTCCAGCACCAGCGGAGGCTTGCGCAGGGCCGCGTGACTCTCCCGCTCGGCCTCGGTCTCGCCCGCCATCTCCGCCGCCGTCAGCAGCTCGCCCTTGTGGTAGTCGATGGTGTACTGCGGGTCCTTCAGCGTGTGCCCGGTCAGCACCAGCACCACGCGCTCCTCGCGCGTCACGCGGCCCGCGGCCACCAGCTTCTTCAGCCCGGCCAGCGTCACCGCCGACGCCGGCTCGCAGCCCACGCCCTCGGCGCCAATCTCCGCCTTGGCCAGCGCAATCTCCTGCTCCGTGACCTGCTCGCACCATCCCCCGGTCTCTTCGATCACGCGCGAGGCCTTCCTCCAGCTCGCGGGATTGCCGATGCGGATCGCGGTGGCGCGCGTCTCCGCCTTCACCGGCTTCATCTCGCGGTTCTCGTCGCCGAACCAGCGATAGAGCGGATTTGCCCCCTGCGCCTGGATCACGCTGATCTTCGGCACGCGCTGGATCAGCCCCAGGTGCTTCATCTCCAGAAACCCCTTGCCCAGCGCCGACGAGTTGCCCAGATTGCCTCCGGGAACAACGAGATGCTCCGGAACCTGCCACTCCATCTGCTCCACAATCTCCATCGCCGGGGTCTTCTGCCCCTCCAGCCGGTACGGGTTCACCGAGTTCAGCAGGTAGATCGGGAACTGCTGCACGAGCTTCGTCAGCAGCTTCAGGCATCCGTCGAAGTCGGTCTTCAACTGCACCGTCAAGGCGCCATAGTCCATCGACTGCGACAGCTTGCCCCAGGCGATCTTGCCCTCGGGAATAAACACAATGCATCGCAGTCCGGCGCGCGCCGCATACGCCGCCATCGCCGCCGAAGTGTTTCCGGTCGACGCGCAGGCCACCCACTGGAATCCGCGCTCCACCGCAACCGACAGAGCCGCCGTCATTCCCGTGTCCTTGAACGAGCCGGTGGGGTTCATCCCCTGGTGCTTGGCCAGCAGCCAGTCCACGCCGGCCAGCTCCGCCGAGCGAGGCATCTCGTAGAGCGGCGTGTTGCCCTCGCGCAGCGTCACCACGCGCTCCACGTCGCGCACAATCGGCAGCAGCTCGCGGAAGCGCCACACCCCGCTCTGGTCCACCGGCATCGTTGAGGTCTTGCGCTCCTGCCACAGATGGCGCATCCCGCCCGGATTCGGCAGCCGTACCTCGGCGCTAGCCGTCTTCTCCGCGCTCCATCCCTGGCTCCAGGGATAGATCACCTCATACAGCCCATTGCAATCCGGGCAGCGAAAATCGCTGCGAACAGCGTCTCCCGCAATCCTTGCGCCGCAGGTTGTGCATCGTAGTTGATGGGTCGCGCTCATTGTCTTGCCTTTAGCCTATCGCATGAGGCGGAATCTTCCCAACCAACCGCCGCGCATCTCCATAAACTCCGTCATCCCGACCTACCCCTACCCTCCGTCATCCCGACCTACCCATACCCTCCGTCATCCCGACCGGAGCGCGTAGCTCGCAGTGGAGGGACCCCCGCATTTCGCCTTTGTCTGTTCTTTGTCGTGGACCACAGTCGCGGACTACATCTGGGTGCCCCATCCATCGCGCGTTCTTCGCGGGATGGGTGGGATTTCGGCTCCCCTCCCATCCCCTCAGCCCGCAAATCCCAGCAGTACCGGCTCCTGCTCCAGCCGCACCGCCGTCCGCGCCCGCACGCCTTCGATCACCGCGTCCCGCAGCGCGACAATCTCCGCCGCCGTCGCTCCTCCGCGGTTCACAATCGCCAGCACATGCTTGGTCGACAGCCCCGCCCGCCCCATGGCAAATCCCTTGCTGAACCCCGCAAGCTCGATCAGCCACGCCGCCGACAGCTTCACCATGCAATCCTCCGGCTCGTAGCCCCAGCCAGCCGGAAACTGAGGAACATCCGCAACCCGACAGCCTGCAATCGCGGCCAGCCGCGCCAACTCATCCACCGCGACCACCGGGTTCTTGAAGAACGATCCCGCGCTGCGCGAGTCCGCGTCGTCGGCAACCAGCAGCATCCCTTTGCGCGCGCGAATCTCCCGCACCGCCGCCGCCGTCTCGGCCAGCGTCGGCCTTGCAACTCCGTGCTGCTCGAAGTAAGTCTTCACGTCGCGATACTCAATGTGAGGCCGCTGGCCGATGTTCAGGTGATACTGCACGTGCGTGATGACGTAGCGTCCCTTGCGGGTCGTATTGAAGATACTTCTGCGGTAGGCAAAGCCGCATTCCTCCTGAGAGAAACGCACCCTCCGCTCCGCCTCAAGATCGATGGCGTGGACCTGGTAGATTGCGCTTGCGACCTCCTGCCCGTAGGCGCCAACGTTCTGGACGGGCGTTCCTCCGACGCTGCCCGGAATTCCGGCGAGGCATTCGATGCCAGCGGCGTTCTTCTCGACCGCGGCGCGAACGACGGCATCCCACTCGACTCCGGCGTCGGCTTCCACTAGGACAGCTGCGGAATCCTTGAGCGCGTGTACGGCCAACGTGTCATTGGCGATGCGGAGGACAACTCCATTGAATCCCTCGTCGCTCACCAGCAGGTTGCTGCCGCCGCCCAGGACGAAGCACTGCACGCCCTCGGCCCGCGCAAAACGCACCGCCGCAAGCATCTCCTCCTCGTCGCCCGTCTCCACAAACCAGCGCGCCGACCCGCCCACGCCCAGCGTGGTGTACTGCGCCAACTCAACATTTTCCAGAATCGTCACGCCTTCAGAGTAGAGCAACTCGCCGGTTGCATCCAGCCAAATAACAGATCGCTGGTAAATCCGTTTGAACTCCGGTGCGACCGATGTTACCGATAACCCCGTTTTCAGAGAATATGACCCCTTGGAACTTCATCACGACTGGCGGTGTCTATACTGAGATGCGCAACGTGCGATCTGAGGATTATGTGTGAGGATGGATAGTGCTATGCGAAATCTCTGGATCATTCCGTTAGCAATCGTCTTCAGCGCCATACACGCGTCAGGACAAGATTCTACTAAACCATCTTTAGCGACTCCTGAAGATCACTCCAAAACAACATGGTTGGTTCGACCATGCACAGCTAATGAGACTGCAATCGGATCATCCCCGGAGGTAATCCGCTTGTTTCCTGACGAACGTCCGGTGTTCCAATGGTGCGAAGCACTCGACGTGCCCTGGCTCCCAAATGCTAAAGTTCTCCGCTTTCACGCGGCCGTAAATGTTGATTACTCAGGAACCGCCGCCATTATCAAGGCTACTAGCGAATCTCCCATATGGTCGATTGAGTCTGGAGAAGGATTAGTAGAACAACCTTCTCCGAACCTCCCCAACAGCCTCGATGCCATGAATGATCTACTGAGGTCTGCGAAGCCAGTACTTAAGAATTCCCAACTTGAATCAGCAAGCATCCTCTATCTTTTCCTCCTTGGTCGCGAAAATCGCCGAAGCCACAGTTTTTTCCGCCAGCCCGAAAAACAACATCCCTTATCGACCGCTGACTATCGAGGGAGTTATCAAAGGAGAGGTGCAATTAGTGTTGTGACGCTGACCACACTGAGTGGAGTGTGGAAGCTTACCTATTCCTCACAGAGAGGCAGGCTGCATCTCGATTCCGTAGTTGAGAACGCGGGTGACTAAAGTTTAGCCGGAAGAGATCCATCGTACTGCCTGCAATGTCCGGTTATCGGTAAGTTCCGTCTTTCCCATCAAATTGACCCCCTACCGGCAGATCGTTGCATCCGTCACTCCACCCAGATCATCTAACTACAGGGGCAAGGACAACCCGCCACCAGGCCCGCTTCCTTCGGAGGAGACTTATGTACCCAGAGATCATGCTGATTCCAATGCGCGAAGAGCTCTCCCGCGCCGGCGTCAAGGAGGCCCGCACCGCCGTCGATGTGGACGCCGCGCTGGCCAAGCCCGGAACCACCCTGCTGGTGGTCAACAGCATCTGCGGATGCGCCGCCGGAAAGATGCGTCCCGCCGTGCGTCTGGCCCTGCAGCACGCAACCAGGCCAGACCAGGCCGTCACCGTCTTCGCCGGGCAGGACGCCGAGGCCACAGGGCGCGCCCGCGACTACCTGGCGGGCAATCCGCCCAGCTCGCCCGCCATCGCCATCCTGCGCGACGGCCAGCTCGTCTACCTGATGCAACGATCCGCCATCGAAACCTCCACGGCGCCCGCCATCGCCCAGGAGCTCACCCGCGCCTTCGACACCTACTGCGCCACCGCGGCCGCCTAGAGCATTTCCACTATTGCTATAGAGGAATAAGGATTGTCATTCTGACCCTGAGCTTGCCGAAGGGGAAGAATCCCCGCATTTTGCTCGCAGAGCGACACTCTACACCATTGGTGAAAATGCTTTAGCCCCCGCTCAGGCCATCCCCCGGACCAAGTGGAAGAACCGTCTTCGGCGGTGGATTTACCGCCCCGGAAGATCTGCGCCCGGTTAAAAATCTCTAACCGCGGACCCGCATCTGCTTGCACTCTGTTTCCCCTCCCTTTTCCTTCCTTCCCACTCACCTCAAAGCGTTTTGTGCCGATGAGGTGTGTAAGTTATGTCGAGCAGCCACTTCATCTCCGCAGGTTCTTTGCGGCAACCTCACTCCGAGTCGCAGAATCGGGATTCTTCAGTCCCCGCGCTCGCCTCCTCCTCGCGCAACGGCCAGCGCGACCCGGTGCTGATGGGCGACAGCGTGGCCATCCGCCGCCTGCGCTCGCAGGTCCAGCGCATTGCTCCCTACTTCCACACCGCCCTGATCCGCGGCGAGACCGGTTCCGGCAAGCAGCTCGTCGCGCGCGCCATCCACGCCCTCTCGCCCGGCGCCGACGGCCCATTCATCGTTGCCGATGCCAGCGCACTTGCCGAATCCATCGCCAAAGGCGAGTCCTCACGCCCCTCATCCTCGCCATCCGCCGCTTCGCTGCTCGCGTCCGCACACGGTGGCACCCTCTACCTGGACAGCGTCGGAGAGCTTCCCTTCACCCTGCAGGCCGCTCTCTTCCGCTTCGTCCGTGCCTGCGAGGAGCGCCGCAACGTCCCGCAACAGTCGGCCAGCCGCAGCGATTTCCGCCGCGGCGAACCGGCACGGATTGACACCCGCATCCTCGCCTCATCCGATCGAGACCTGCGCGTTCTGGCCGCCATCGGCCAGTTCCGCCAGGACCTCTACGCCCGCCTCTCCGCGGTAGAAATCCTGGTCCCGCCGCTGCGTCAGCGCGTCGAGGACATTCCCATCCTCGCCGCCTGGCTTCTGCGCCGGATCGCCGACGAGACGGGCCAGGCCCCAAAGCTGCTCGCCCAATCCACCCTGATCCAGCTCCAGGAGCGCCTCTGGCCAAACAATCTCCGTGAGCTGGAGCGCGTTGTCGCCCAGGCCGCCGCGCTCGCCGAGGGCGCTGTCGTTGAGCCGCGCCACATGCTTGCGCTGGTCGAACCAGCCTCCGCCAGCCCCGTCCGGCCACCCGCCATCCACATCGAGCGTCTGCACGACGTCATCCAGCAGCACGTCCTCGACGTTCTCACCCGCTGCGGCGGAAACAAGCTGCGCGCCGCCGAACTGCTCGGCATCAGCCGCTCCACCCTCTACCGCATGTTGGACGCAGGCTCCGTCTCCAGCGAATCACGCGCTGGATAGCTCCCTCCGCAGAATCTTTTTTTCAACCTCGATACACTCGATACAGGCGCACTTTCGCCCGAGGTGTCGAAGTCCCATGAAGAAGCTCTGCATCGTCCTTCTGCTTTCTGCCACAGCAGCAACCCCACTCCACGCCCAACTCCGCGCCGCACCCGCGCCCACCCCCGCCGCCGTTCCCGCCGACAGCCTCTCGCAGGACATCGCCGCCCGCAGCCGCGATCTCTCCCGCCTCTTCGACGAGATCTGGCAGGACAAGCTCCGCCACGAGCCGGAGTACGCCACCGCCCTCGGCGACAAGCGCTACGACGACCAGCTCACCGACTACTCGCCCCGCGCCACCAACGACTCGCTGGCCCGCGGCCGCGCCTACATCCAGCGCCTCTCCGTCATCGACACCACCGGCCTGCCGCATCAACAGCAGCTCTCCGCCGAGCTCATGCTCCGCTCGCTCATCGAGGACCAGGAGGCCGCGCAGTTCAAGGAATGGGAGATGCCCGTCAACCAGTACGAGGGACTACAGCTCGACCTGCCCCAGCTCGCCGCCCACACCTCCTTCGACAACGCCGCCGACTACGACCACTACATCGCCCGCCTCGCCAAAGTCCCCGCCGCCTTCTCGCAGACGATGACCAACCTGCAGTCCGGCCTCGACGACCACCGCACTCCGCCGCGGTTCCTCATGCAGAAGGCCTTCGCCGAGACCCAGGCCATCGCCGCCCAGAAGGCCGCCGACAGCCCCTTTGCACTCCCGCTCAAATCATTTCCCGCATCCGTCAGCCCCGCAGACCGCAAGCGCATCACCGAGGACCTCCTCGACGCCATCTCCACCCAGGTCCTTCCCTCCTACCAGCGCTTCGCCAAGTTCCTCTCCGTCGCCTACATCCCCAACTGCCGCACCGACCCCGGCATCTCGGCGCTGCCCGACGGTGACGCCTACTATGCCTTCCGCATCCGCCAGAGCACTACGTTGAATAAATCCGCCGCGGAGATCCACCAGATCGGCCTCGCCGAGGTCGCCCGCGATCAGGCTGATATGTTAGCCATCGTGCAGAAGCTGGGCTTCAGCGATCAGAAGTCCTTCAACGCCGCGCTCAAGGCTGACCCCAAGCTCCACCCCACCTCCGCCAACGCTCTGCTCGACGCATATCGTCACTACATCGCGCAGATGCAGCCCCGCCTGCCTGAGCTATTCGGCACCCTGCCCAAGGCCAGGCTCGAAGTCGTCGCCATGCCCGACTACATGGCCCCCAATCAGCCCCAGGCCTTCTACGATCAGGGCACGCCCGATGGCCGCCGTCCCGGCAACGTCGATGTCAACACCTACCACTTCGCCGACCGCTCGCTGGCCGGAGTCGAGGCCGTCGCCTACCACGAAGGCATCCCCGGCCACCACCTGCAGATCTCCATCCAGCAGGAGCTGGCCGGCCTTCCCGCCTTCCGCCAGCAGTCCTACTACACCGCCTACACCGAGGGCTGGGCGCTCTACTCGGAGCGCCTGGGCAAGGAGATCGGCTTCTATCAGGACCCCTACTCCGACTACGGCCGTCTGGAAGCCGATATGTGGCGAGCCATCCGCCTGGTCGTCGACACCGGCGTCCACTCCCAGCACTGGACCCGCCAACAGATGGTCGACTACTTCCACGACCATTCCGGTCTCGACGAGACCAACATCCAGTCCGAGGTGGACCGCTACATCGCATGGCCCGGTCAGGCGCTCGGCTACAAGATGGGCCAACTCAAGATTCTCGAACTCCGCGACCGCGCAAAATCCGCCCTCGGCCCCAAATTCGACCTCCGCGCCTTCCACGACGTCATCCTAAGCTCCGGCGCGCTACCGCTGGACGTCCTCGATAAACAAGTCGACACCTGGATCGCCGCACAGAAGACAACACATTAAACGGAGGTGCCCCATTCATCGCGCACTCATGGATAAGCGGGGAGTCCAGCCACAATGATGAGTGTGCGTCCAGTCCGGGCCGTGCGCCCTACTTCTTTGCAAACGAGCGCACCAGAATCACCAGGTTCCACACGTCGTTCGGCTTGACGCGGTCGCCTTCGGGGGGCATCTTGCCCTTGCCGTCGTGGATGAGCGTGTAGAGTTCCCCGTCGGACATGCCTTGCAGCGTCGCCGGATCGCGGAGGTCCTTGAGCGTCAGCCCCATATCGCCGACAAGGTCTCCCTTGCCGTTGCCGTTCTCTCCGTGGCACATGGCGCAGTCGATGCTATAGGTCGATTTTGCGTGGGCCTGCGATTCGGGCGTGGGTTTGACCGGATTGTTCTGCGGCACCGCGGCAGCCGGTGGCGCAGCCTCGGCGGGAGGTGCAGTCTGATCGGGAGACGGTGCCTGGGCAGCCGGCGCAGCCGGTGCAGGAGATGGTGCCGGATTCTGCGGCAGGAGCGCAAGAAACAGCAGCGGCGGAAGAGCGAAGAAAAGCTTCAGCATTGCATGCCTCCACAAAATCTGCCGAAACCATTACCAACAGAATCCTATGCCTCAGGCGCGCCGATTGGAATCCCCGATGCGCGCGGACGAGGTTTCCCAACGCATTTGTACCGTTTCGGCATCCTTCCGTTTTCTTCGCGCCTGCGTTCTGCGCCCGGCTGTCAACGGATTTCCTCTCCACGGTCAATGCCGACTCTGGTAGCCTGATTCAATGAGCGCTGACTCCTACGAAATCCCCGTTCCCGCCTCTGTCCTCCCCAACCTGCGCGTCGCCATCCTGGGCGCGGGCAAGATGGGCGGCATTCTGTTGCAGGCCTTCCTCAAGAACAATCTGCTGCTCCCCGATCAATTGCTCGCGACGGTCCAGCATCCCGACCGCGCGCTGGCGCTCTCGGCGCAGTTTGGCGTCAACGTCGGCACAGACAACCTCGCCGCCGCCCGCCAGGCAGACGTCATCCTGCTCGGCGTCAAGCCCATGCAGGTCCCCGCCGTCATCGGTGAGATTCTCCCCGCGCTGAATCCCTCCAAGCTCGTGCTCTCCTTTGCCGCATCGGTCAAGACGCGCGCCATCGAGGACGCCGCCGGCTGCGATCTGGCCGTCATCCGCGCCATGCCGAACACGCCCGCGCTGCTCTCGGCCGGCGCCACCGCGCTCTGCTCCGGCCGCTTCGTCACGCCGCAGCAGATCGCGCTCGCCCAGCGCATCTTCTCTACCGTGGGCCGCACCGTGGTGGTCGACGAGAAGCACATGGACGCGGTCACCGGCCTCTCCGGTTCCGGTCCCGCATTCCTCTACATCATCATCGAGGCGCTGGCCGAGGCAGGCGTCAACGTAGGCCTGCCGCGCGACGTGGCCACGCTGCTGGCCGCGCAGACGGCATACGGCTCCGCGCGCATGGTGCTGGAGACGGGCTATCACCCCGCGCTCTTGAAAGACGCCGTCACCACCCCCGCCGGCTGCACCGTCGATGGCATCCTCGCACTCGAAGAGGGCGGCCTTCGCGCCACTCTTATCAAGGCCGTCAAGCGGGCCACCGAACGCGCCCGCGAACTCGCCGCCGGATGATGATGATACCGGCGGACCGCCGTTACCTCCGAATCTATGCGTGCGAATATAGTATTGGTTCCGTGGCACGACTCTGAATCGAGCCTGCCAGATGATTTGCAACACGGTACGGAAGGAGTAAAGATCCACCATGAAGCTGCTGTCGAAAATTGTTCTTCTCGCAACTTGTTTTTCCCTGATGCCCTCCATCGCCATCGCGCAGGCGAGGGTCCACGCTCTCTCCGGAACGGTCAGTACAATTTATCCGAAGGTTAAGATGACGGAGATCGACACCGACAACGGCTCCCCGGGTCACTTTGAATGGCTCACCAAGTCCGACGGTCCCATCGAATTCGACAAGAGTATCAGCGCCGATGCAATCGTTGCGGACAAGTTCACCACCCTTCAGACCCACGTCATCGTCTACTACTGCGGCGAAGGGGACGTGCGCACCCTTGTCGCCTTGCACGACCTCGGCGCCGGTCCGCTCGCCAACAGTACCGGGACCGTCGTCAAACTCGACCGGCACGAGCATCTGCTGACCATCAAGAACAGCAAGGGCGGCGAAGAGAGCTTCCACCTCGACCCCAAGACGGTCGTCGACACGGAGGTCGGAGTGGCGACAAATTACAAGTTCGATCTGAGCATGGGAACTCAGGTGCGAGTGCTGGCCACGCAGGCGAACGGTAGCCAGACAGCGCTGCTGATCACGCCGGATTTCTAAGCTGAAAGTGGCGTGCGCCTCGCCCAGCGCCGCACTGCCGCCGAGTCGCCGCATGGAATCGACCATGTCCTCAGCCTCCGCCAATCCGGCCCTTCGCAATCCCAGCCGCATCGCGCGCTTCGCCTGGTTCACCGTCTTCTATAACGTCCTCGTCATCGTCTGGGGAGCGCTGGTGCGCGCCAGCGGATCGGGCGCGGGCTGCGGCAACCGATGGCCGCTGTGCAACGGCCAGATCGTCCCCGTCTCGCCCGGCTTCCACACTGTCATCGAGTTCACCCACAGGATGATGGTCGGCGGCTCAACCCTCCTCGTCCTCGCGCTTCTGGTCTGGACCTTCCGCGCCACCGTCAAAGGCCAGGCCGCGCGCGCGCTCGCCGTCGCTTCCACCCTCCTTCTGCTCAACGAGGCATTTCTCGGCGCGCTTCTGGTCAAGCTGAACTACGTCACCGTCAACCAGTCCACCGGGCGCATCGTTCTGCTCTCCATCCACCTCGGCAACACTCTGCTTCTGATGGCCGCCCTCACGCTGACCGCACGCTTCCTCTCCACCGGCCAGCGCTGGGCCGATCTTCCGCTGACGCGCCGCATGGTTGGAATGATCGAGGGCCTGGTCACAACCATCCTCGTCGGCATCACCGGCTCCATCGCCGCGCTGGGCGACACGCTCTTCCCCGCCGCCTCGCTGCACGCATCCATCGCGCAGGACTTCGCCGCCGGCTCGCCGTGGCTGCTGCGCCTGCGCATCGTCCATCCTGCTCTTGCGCTCGTCACGGCCCTCTTCGCGCTCTGGCTTGCCGCCCTCGCGCGCGGGAAGCGATCAAGCCACACCGGCTCAAACGCCTCCGATTCAGACAAATTCAACCAGACCGCGATTCGCGCACAGCAAGCAGGCCGTGCGCGCCTGGCAAACCTGCTCCTGATCCTCCTTGTCCTTCAGTTCGCCCTCGGCATCGCCGACGTTCTTCTGCTTGCTCCTGCATGGATGCAACTCCTCCACCTGCTCGGCGCCGATCTCTTCTGGATCGCCCTGGTCCAACTCGCCGTTGAAACCATCTGGCCAGCCGCAGCGACCTCAGCCGCAACAGTTTGATCCGAAACGCACGCTAATCCGAAGGGCGTGTTGTTCCGAAGGGCGCACAATCGGATGCGCACGCGTTTACAGGCCGCGAAAAAGCTCTCGTCTTTGCCTTTTGGAGGGAGCGCGGGGCTTCAGCCCCACGAATACGGCCTGTAGATTCACAGGGCTTTAGCCCTGGGCCTTCTGCGGGAAGCGGCAATCACCCTTTTTCCGCAGCCTCTTTACATCTGCCGACGAGCGCACTTGTTTAAAAGCACACTCCCTTGCATGCTTCGTCTCGGCAATCCCGTGCGATCGACGAGAACTACTGCGGACCCGGCTTGCCCGCAATCTTGTCCCCAACCTTCTGTGTTCCGTGCGCAGTGTCCTTGGCCGCTACCGTGGTGCCATGAGCCGTGTCCTTCGCGACAACGGTCGTTCTATGTGCTGTGTCCTTCGCGGCAATCGTCGTTCTATTCGCCGACTTGCGATAGACCTTCTTGGTCCCGCGGGATGTCTTGTGGACGACTTTCCTGGTCGTCTGATCGGTCGCGTGACCTGTGTCGACGGCCGCATCCTTGGTGTCGTGGCCTGCGTTCTTCATGTCCTGCCCCGCGCCCTGGCCCAGCGCAACGCCGCATCCCAGCCCGAGGCCAAGCCCCGCGGCAAGCAAAATCCGTGCCATCTCAATCTTCTTCATCGCTCGTCCCTCCGCCTCGTTTCACGCAGGCTCTATAGCAGTAGATTCCCCATCTTCCCCGCGAGATGTACGAGCGTCACAAATCCCTTCACTCCGTCAAATGACAACTTCGTGTAGAAGTGCGTATATTTCTTTAAGTCTGAAAAAACGATCTTCCAACCCGCCCAGCCGATTGAAGCCCCCACGCTTCGCCGGCAGAATGGAAGCTGAACCCGATGCACGCTGCCCCGATCCCCGCCGTCCTGCTGCTCGCCACCACGCATTTAATCCGCCTCGCGCCGATCGACATCGCCATCCTTCTGTTCTACTTCGCGATGGTGATCTTCATCGGTTTTTACGTGAAGGGCTCCACCAATACCAGTGAGCAGTTCTTCCTCGCCGGGCGCGAGATGACCGCCTGGGTCGCCGGACTCAGCTTCGTCTCCGCCAACCTCGGAGCGCTGGAGCTGATGGGCTGGGCCGGCTCGGCCTACCAGTACGGAATCCTCGCCACCCACTGGTACTGGATCGGCGCCATCCCCGCCATGCTCTTTCTCAGCATCGTGATGATGCCCTTCTACTACATCTCCAAGACCCACTCCGTTCCCGGCTATCTGCAGTTGCGCTTCGGCGAGCGCGCGCGCGGCCTCTCCGGCGTCTGTTTCGCATTCATGACCCTCCTCATGGCCGGCGTCGACATGTATGCCATGGCCGTCGTCATGCGGGTCGTCCTCGGCTGGAACATCAACTTCTCCATGTGGGTCAGCGCCATCACCGTCGCCATCTACGTCATGCTGGGCGGCCTGCGCTCGGCCATCATCAACGAGGTGCTGCAGTTCGTCCTCATCTGGGCGGGCGCCATGCTCATCCCCATCCTCGGACTCATCGAGGCCGGAGGATGGCACAAACTCATGGCCCAGATCTCCCAGCGCATGGGATCCCAGTACACCCACCTCTGGTCCACCACCGGCAGCTTCGCCGCCAACCCCATGGGAGTCCACTGGACAGGACTCGTCTTCGGCCTCGGCTTCGTCATCAGCTTCGGCTATTGGACCACCGACTTCCTCGTCGTGCAGCGCGTCCTCTCCGCCAACAGTCTTCGTTCCGCGCGCATGGCGCCCATCATCGGCTCGGCCTTCAAGATGTTTGTTCCCTTCTTCGTCATCCTCCCCGGCCTGCTCGCGCTGGTGCTGCTGAAAGACCCCTCCGGCCACCTCATGCATCTGTATCCCGACGGCAGCCCTGAGGTCCTCCATCAAGGCGCGCACAGCTTTAACGAAGTCCTTCCGCTGATGATGGTGCGTTACCTCGGTCCCGGCCTGCTCGGACTCGGCATCACCGCCCTGATCGCAGGCTTCATGTCCGGCATGGCGGGCAACGTCAGCGCCTTCTCCACCGTCTGGACCTACGACATCTACCGCGCCTACATCAAAAAGAAGGCCGCCGACGCGCACTATGTCCTGATGGGCCGCTGGTCCACCATCATCGGCATGGCGATCGCAATCGGCACCGCGTACCTGGTGAGGCACTCGGCCAGCATCATGGACTATGTGCAGGAGCTCTTCAGCTTCTTCATCGCCCCGCTCTTCGGCACCGTCATCCTCGGCATGTTGTGGAAGCGCGCCACCAAGGCCGGCGGATTCTGGGGCCTGCTCACCGGAACCGTCGCCTCCGTCGCCATGTGGGAGATGGTGCGCCTCAACAAGGCCAACATCCGCTTCATGATCCTGCAGCCCCATGCCTCGGCCGACACCATCCTGCGCGTCCAGGCCATGGCCGCCAACCTCTACCGCGCGGCCTGGGCATGGCTCATCTGCGTCGCCGTCACCGTCGTCGTCAGCTACTGCACCAAGCCCACGCCGGAGGCGCAGCTCAACGGCCTGGTCTACGGATGCACCGTCCTCCCATCCGACGGCGCCACCAAACTCTACGAGAAACCCATCTTCTGGGCCATCGTCGTCGTCACCGTCCTCTTCATCCTCAACCTCTGGCTCTGGTAGCCCGGAACAACGTATCGGAAGGCCAACGGCAACAGTCCAGCACAAGAGTCTCGAAGAACCAGGAACAGTAGCTCAACCAGGAAGCGCCAACGGCGCGATCTATAGCAGCCTGGGGCGAAGCCCCAGGTCGATGTCGAACGAAGCGCAAGAGGGCTGAAGGCCCGACCTATAGCTTAGTCACAGCAATCAAGGAGCACCCCATGACCACCACCCCTCCCGTCGATCCCAGTACCGAGAAGAAGTTCTCCATCTGGTTTTTTGTTGGCGTCCTCGTGCTCGCCTGTGGCGCCGTCATCCTGGCCCAGGGCATCTACGAGTTCTGGCATCCCGGTACCACCGTCCTCGCCAACCTCCACCCCGCCTTCTGGTGGGGCCTCCTCATGACCGCCTTCGGCCTCTTCTACACCATCCACTTCCGCCCCGGCAAAGGCTAACGACGTAAAATCATCTTCAGACGCGACCCACAACAACAGATCAAGGAGTATCAAGCAATGTCCAAGCAAATGACCATGGGAGTTCTCGTAGGCAACCGCGGATTCTTCCCCTCGCACCTCGCCACCACCGGCCGGCTGGAGATCATCGCCGCGCTCGAAGCCGCCGGAATCAAGCCCATCGTTCTCACGCCCGAAGTCACCGCCCACGGCGCGGTCGAGACGTATGAAGACGCCAAAAAATGCGCCGCCCTCTTCAAGTCCCACGCCGCCGCCATCGACGGCCTCATCATCACCCTGCCCAACTTCGGCGAAGAGCGCGGCCTGGCCGACGCCATCCGTCTGGCCGACCTGCGCGTCCCCGTCCTCATCCAGGCCACGCCAGACGCGCCCGCCAAGATGTCCATCACCCATCGCCGCGACAGCTTCTGCGGCAAGATGTCCATCAGCAACAACCTCAAGCAGTACGGCATCCCCTTCTCGTTGACCACGCTGCACACCGAGGCCCCCGATTCCGCCGAGTTCAAAGCCGACCTCGCATGGTTCGCCGCCGTCTGCCGCGTCGTTCGCGGCCTGAAGAACCTGCGCATCGGCGCCATCGGCGCGCGCCCCACGGCATTCAACACCGTGCGCTACTCGGAGAAATTGCTGGAGCGCAGCGGCATCACCGTCGAAACGCTCGACCTCAGCGAAGTCATCGGTCGCATCGGCCACATGAAGGACAACGACGACGCGGCGCAAGCCAAGCTCGCGGCGATCAAAAAATACATCCCCGTCGGCGACACGCCCGAACTCGCCCTGCTCAAGATGGCCAAGCTCGGCGCGGTCATCGACGCATGGATGAAGGCCAACGCGCTCGACATCTCCGCCGTCCAGTGTTGGACCAGCATCGAGGAGTATCTCGGCATCGTCCCCTGCACCGTCATGTCCATGATGAGCGAGAACCTCCTCGCCTCGGCCTGCGAGGTCGATGTCCTGGGCACGCTCTCCATGCACGCCCTCGCGCTGGCCAGCGAGACGCCCTCCGCCATCCTCGACTGGAACAACAACTACGGCACGGACCCCGACAAGGCCGTCTGCTTCCACTGCTCCAACCTTCCCAAACATTTTTTCAACAAGGGCGTGAAGATGGACTATCAACTCATCATCGCGGGCACGGTCGGCAAGGCGAACACCCACGGCACCCTCGATGGAAAGGTGAAGGCCGGCCCCATGAGCTTCGCCCGCTTCTCCACCGACGACTTCACCGGCCAGATCAAGGGCTACGTCGGCCAGGGCGCATTCACCGACGATCCGCTCAACACCTTTGGCGGCGCTGGCGTCGTCCAGATCCCCAACATGCAGGAACTCCTCCGCTACATCTGCGAGAACGGCTTCGAACACCACGTCGCCGCCAGCTTCTCCACCTCCGCCGCCGCCATCCACGAAGCCGCCACCAAGTACCTCAACTGGGCCACCCACTGGCACAAGTAGAAGCAGTCGAGTTGCTGCATCACAAGGACGGTCAATCACCGAGTAGACTGGTTGACCGCCGCCTCATCCATCTCTCAAGGGTGAACCCATGAACCTCCGTCCGCGCACGTTGCTCTGCGCATCCCTCCTGCTCGCCGCCGCCACGCCCGCCCAGACGCCCTCCTCCGGCGCGCTCCCCTTCGCCCGCGCGCAACAGATGTGACGGAGATCACAGAACCGCACCCTGCGCGGGACTATCGTTTTCCCTCTTGGAGCCAAGCGGAGCAGCATGTGCCCATCGACATGCCGCCGCCACCACGGGGCGGCATGGTATTGTTCGGGCATTCGCCGCAGCCAGCCCATCCCGCGTTGCAAAATCCCCCAGACTCCGCCATACTTAGGTGTTGGGTCGTGTGAGCTTGGGTCCCGCCTGCTTCTCAGGTTGCCCCTGCCTTGAACCGCAGGCCGCTCGATTTCATCTCTTCGCCCAATCAAATCGTTGTTGTTTTTGAGAGGATTCCCCTAGTGTTGATGATCCGTCTGGCGCGTGTTGGCGCCCCCAAGCAGCCCCACTACCGCGTCGTTGTCATCGAGAAGGATCGCGCCCGCAACGGCCGTTCCGTCGAAGTCGTCGGCACCTACAACCCGCGCACCACCCCCGCCTCGCTCACCCTCAAGCGCGACCGCATCGACTACTGGGTCGGCAATGGAGCCCTGCTCTCGGACCGCGTCGCAAAGCTGGTTGCCATGCCCGTCGCTGAAGCGGTTGCAGTTCCCGTTGCAGCAGCGGTCGCCGCACCTGCCGCCGAGCCCGCCGCCGCGACTGCCGCTGAGCCGGTCACTGAGCCAATCGCCCCGTCCATCGCGGAGCCGGTGGCTGAACCTGTCCCCGCCGCCTAGTAACTAATTAGTTATCTAGTAACCAGTTTCCAGTGCCAAAAGATGTCGTAATCGACAGTTCTTTCGTTTGTTTTCAGCATTCTTCGCGTAGACTTTTTGCATGGCCGCTTTCAACCATGCGGTCTGCGTGTTTCGCTCTGGCATCTCTTCCAGGACGCAACACGGGTCTGTACCGGGAGCAGTGGTTCCTGCTCTGACGACCTCAACCAAGATTGAGGCAGTGAGCAGAATCAAACCGGGCAGCATACTCCCAAGAGGTGTCTGTGATGAACGAAGTTACTCCCGCAACAAACGACCAATCGACCGACAGGATGCGGCAACTCATTCTGGAGATCGTACAGGCGTTGGTCGACCAACCCGACGCGGTCTCCGTCGAACTGATCGACGACCGCGATGCCACCATCCTGCAAGTCCGCGTCGCGCCCCAGGACATCGGCAAGGTGATCGGCAAACAGGGCCGCACCGCGCGCTCCCTGCGCACCATCCTCGGCGCCGCCAGCATGAAGCTGCACCACCGCTTCTCGCTCGACATCATTGAGGTTGACGACGAGGACGACCTTGAGGATGACCAGCAGCCAGAGTCAAACTAACCCCGGCCGACTCCGGTTCAGTTCGCCTCCGCCACGAACGGTCCGCCGCAAGGTAACATGATCCCCATGGATTCCGCCGCGAAATGGATCGTGCTGGCCCGCATCCTCCGGCCCCAGGGACGCAGCGGAGAGGTGCTTGCCGACCTCTTCACCGACTTCCCCGACCGTTTCGACAGCCAACCCCGCGTCCGTCTCGCCCCGCTAGGTTTCTGTGATTCCCCCGCCGCAGCGGCCCTCGAACCAACCCCTCCACTCCAGATTGCCGAGGTCGCATCATTCTGGCTTCCCGTCGGCCGCAACGCAGGCCGCATCGTCCTCCGCTTCGCCGGGTTCGACTCTATCGAACAGGCCGAGCAGCTCGCTGGCTTTGAAGTTCTAGTCCCTCTCGCCGAGCGCACGCCCCTGGCTGACGGCGCAGCCTACATCTCCGACCTCGTCGGCTGCACCGTCTACGACCGCGACCGTCCCCTCGGCACCGTCTCCAGCATCGACTTCCCCACCACTCCCGACGGAGCGCGCCGCCTCGACGCAGCCGCCCCACTGCTCGTCCTCGCCACCCCCACCGGCGACCAGATCCTCATCCCCTTCGCACGAGCCTTCCTCATCGCCCTCGACCCTGCCGCAAAGTCCATCCGCATGGCCCTCCCCGAAGGCCTCGCCGAACTCAACCTCCAACCCAATCGCGTCCCCGCCAAATGACCATGCGCTTCGACATCCTCACCATCTTCCCCAACTTCTTCTCCAGCCCGCTCGATTACGGAATCCTCAGCCGGGCCATCGCCACCGGCATGGTCCAGGTCGCAACCCACGACCTCCGCGACTTCACCCACGACCGCCATCGCACCGTGGACGACCGTCCCTTCGGCGGCGGCGAGGGCATGGTCCTCAAGCCCCAGCCCATCTTCGAGTGCATCGAGTCGCTGGGCGCGGCGTCCAACCCAAGCAATACCATTGAATTATGCAATGAGCAACATATAAATCAAATAGATAAAAGTGGAACTGAATGTAATAAATCAATAACTGGAATCGCACCCAAGTTCACCCGCGATCTCACCCGCCAGTCCGTAATCCTGCTCTCCGCGCAGGGAAAGCCCTTCACCCAGGCCACGGCGCGCCGCCTCGCCACCCTCGACCGCGTCGTCCTCATCTGCGGCCGCTACGAGGGCGTGGACGAGCGTGTCTCCGACCTCCTCGCCGACCAGGAGCTCTCCATCGGCGACTACGTCCTCAGCGGCGGAGAGCTGGCCGCCGCCGTCGTCATCGACGCAGTCGTCCGTCTCCTCCCCGGCGTCCTCGGCCACGAAGACTCCAGCCGCTACGAGAGCTTCGGCATCGCCGACATCCAGCCCGGCGACCCTGCCGACGGCAAGACCGCAGACGGCGTTCCCCGCTCCACCCACGGGGCTGGTGGAATTTTGGATTACCCCCACTACACCCGCCCCGCCGACTTCCGAGGCACCTCCATCCCCGAAGTCCTCGCCGCAGGCGACCACGCCTCCATCCGCCGCTGGCGCCGCCAGATGGCCCTCGCCAAGACCCTGCGCAACCGCCCCGACCTCCTCGCCCACGCCCCCCTCACCCCCGAGGACCGCGAGGTCCTGGCAAGCCTGGGTCACAAGTTCCTTTGAACGCCCAGCCCTCGCAAGCGTCATAGCTTCGGGCTGAGCTACCGACCGGTCTGAGGCAGTTTGAAGTCGACGCCCGCCTCGCGATTCGCCTTCTCCGTGGCCGCAAGATCGAGGTCCGCCACCGGAATCTCGCGGTGGTGCGCGTCCGTCACATAGACGGCGGTGCGGGTCAGGATGTAGTTGTGAATCTGCTCCGACGGACGCCCGTCCTTGAAGACAAGCGTCACGGCATCCGAGTCGTACAGCGTCGGCTCCACGGTCGATGGCTGCGCGGGCTCTTCCTGAACTGGCTGGTCCTGCGCCGCTGGCTGATTGTCGTAGCTCTGGGCATCTGGTCCCGAGACGTTTGCGGAGTTGTCGTTTGCGGAGTCGTCGTAGTAAGCGCCGCCATCGGGATACCACGGGGTTCCGTAGTTCAGCCATCCGTACTGCAGCGGCCCAGGATAGAGATACGGGATGCCGGCTCGACGCCCCGCGCGTGAGCCGACTCGACCACGGTTGTCGAAGGTCGGATGCCCACTTCTGACTTCGGAACCGATATAGTTCGCGGCAGCAGCGCCTCTGCCGGGAGCAAGCACCCGCGCCACTGGCCTGTTTCGCTGCACAGCAGAAGCGCCAGCATAGCGTGAGCGGCCTGCCTGAAAGCTCCCGCCGTGTGCGGCAAAGGTTGCATGGCCTGAAAACCCACCACGGCCCCCCGCAAAACCTCCGCCGCGCCCGCCCGCAGCGCCTCCGCCGCGACCGCCCCCACGTTGCGCGCAGACAGGAGCGGCAACAGCGATGAGGAACAGCGCAACTGCGAAGAACCGCCTCATGGACGTATTCTACGCCTGTTCTGTTCGCAGAAGCAGTAATCCCCGCCGCGCAGTATCATCTCTGCATCATGTTGAACACTCTGACAATGCTCGCTGTGTTCTTGACCGACGCCCAGCAATCCATAATGGTCGACAAGCTGCCCCCTGTGTCGATAACAAGGGATTGTTTTGACCGGATAGCCCTAATTTCAAGTGTCCTGCTTACTATTGCAGGCTTCATCGGCATCTTCCTTGCATGGAAAACCGTATCAGCGACTAAGAAGGCAGCAGAAGCGCTCTACTCAATGCTCAGGCTGTCATCAATGCCGAACGGGCTTGGATTGTCGTAACGGTCGTGCGTGAATTTGATCCAACCCCAGGAGTACATGAAGGTGTTGGGGATCACAATCTCCGCGTGTTGAAGTCTTCTATGGCCAATATAGACGGCCAGCCAACCTTCGTTATCTCCTGCGTGAATCAAGGAAGAACCCCAGCTAAGATTGTTGGAGGCCACTTCGCCCATTGCTATATCGACCTTCCCGATAATCTGCCTGTTCCAATAAGCTACTCCGGGCCGATTTTTCTCCCCGATCCGACCTTTATTGCGAATGGAGATAGCTTCAGAATCCATCCCGGCTTCAAACCGGACTTCATGCTGGAACGGGACAAGAAGCAGGTATCGGTAGGCTTCGTTGCGGAGTTCCTGATTTTTTATGGGCGGATTATCTACGAGGACGTTTTTTCCCTGCCCGATGGCAGCAAAAGTACGCACGAGACGCGATGGTGCTTTGCATATCGTTCCGGCGAGGAAAACCCTTTCAGTGCTTGCGGCCCATCCGGGTACACAGGCCACACATAGCCCCAACGCTAATAACGCCAGAAAGAAAATTCGGACATTACCCGATTGCTCCATTCGTAGTCCATTTGGCCCGTTTTCGTGTAAACTAAGGATTCGAGTCTCGAACAGGAAAGCATCCATGTCTATCAATCCGATTATGCAGAAGCTGGCCGCCAAACTTGAGCGGACCGACCACCCCTCCTTCGGCCCCGGCGACACCGTCCGCGTGCAGGTCAAGATCCGCGAGGGCGAGAAAGAGCGCCTCCAGGCCTTCGAGGGCATGGTGATCGCCACCAACAAAGGCCCGCAGGCCACCTTCACCGTGCGCAAGATGAGCTTCGGCCAGGGCGTCGAGCGCATCTTCCCCTACAACTCCAAGGTCGTCGAGCGCATCGAGAAGCTGCGCTCCTACGAGGTCCGCCGCTCCAAGCTCTACTACCTCCGCGGTCTGCGCGGCAAGGCTGCCCGTCTGCACGAGGTCGCCCGCGCCTCCTAAGCATCAGCGAAACTCAATTCACCGGCCACGACGGACCCTCGTCGTGGCCTTTTCATTTAGAGCATTTTCACTATTGCTATAGAGAGACAAGAATTGCATTCCGCAGTGAGACAAGAATTGTCATTCCGCAGCGCAGCGGAGGAATCTGCTTTTGCACGCACTGCGAGACTCCACACCATTACTGAAAACGCTCTGACAACCGTGGCCTTTATACATACAGCCGTGGTCTCTCTTCCGCTGTAATCTTAACCAGATGCCCCGCTCCCCTCGTCGTCCCGTGCGCAGCGTTTCTTCCTCCGCCGCCAAACAGCGCCTGTTGAAGTCGCTCGTCTGCTCCGACGCGCCCGAACAGTCCCTGCGCCTGCGCGGCTTCCGCCTCATCGCCGGTATAGACGAGGTGGGCCGCGGCTGTCTCTTCGGCCCCGTCGTCGCCGCCGCCGTCATCCTGCCCGAGTGCGTAGACGCTCTCGCCCTCGCCGGCCTCAAAGACTCCAAGCAGCTCACCCACCTCCAGCGCGAATCGCTCGACCGCCTCATTCGCTCCACCGCTCTCGCCATCTCCATCGCCGAGATCGACGCCGCCACCATCGACTGCGTCAACATCTACCAGGCCACGCGCCTCGCCATGCTCTCCGCCGTCCGCGCGCTCGCCATCGCCCCCGACCACCTCCTCATCGACGCCATGCAGCTCGACCATCCCTGCCCGCAGACCAAGCTCATCCACGGCGACGCGCTCTCGCTCTCTATCGCCGCCGCATCCGTCGTCGCCAAGGTCCACCGCGACCGCCTCCTCTCTGCGCTCGACGCAACGCATCCCGGCTACGGCCTCGCCGCGCACAAGGGATACGCCACCGCGCAGCATCTCCGCGCCCTCACCCTCCTCGGCCCCACCCCCCTCCACCGCCTCTCCTTCGCCCCCGTCAAAGCCGCCGCCAATCAACTCCACCCATGAGCAGCACATTCATGTATGGAATATATTGGAGTCGCAACTTTCCAAGGGAGATTTATGAATCGAACTCATCTACCGATCTGTCTTGTCGTTTCTGCGTCTTTACTGCTTCTGGCAACTTCCACTTTCGCGCAGGATGTCACACCAGCCACAACCCAGCAGCAAGCCGTAGCCTACACACATGCAGCCGAAGCGGATCCGCTTGGCCCTCAGGCTGATCAGCAACGCAAGGCGGCAATGGCATACGACGAGAACGATCACACAAGTCATGTGCTCCTCTGCGCCTCCGTGTTCAATCAGATGAACTCGGTCAAGAGCAGTCATGCGCGCCAGATCGCGCTTCAGATGATCATTTCCGCTGCAGCATTTCTCTACGAACATCCCGAAGCCGCGACCGATTCAGGCAAGCAGAATGTCGCCGGCCTCACCGCAGCCCTGAATGTCTATGAGAAGTTTCTCGCAGCGGACCCAAAAACCAAGTCCTCGTTCTACGACAACCTGATCAAAAAGCGAGATGCCGGAAAGCTTGAAAAGGAAGTAGCCAACATCTGCCCCAAGTAAGGCCGGGTGCTCCATTCATCGCGGCGGGTGGCCCAGATCTGAACCACCACAAAAGTGGGTGCCCCACATCTCGATTCTGAGATGTGGGTTGTGTCACCAACCCACCCCACTATTTTCTTTCCCCAAAAACCTCAGCAAAATCGCGTGTCAAGCCCCTGCGCGCCCAAAAAATCCCCTAACCCACACCGCACCAACCACTTCCCTCCAAAAAATAGTTGGCATAGTAGTTTCCCTCAATCTGGTAAAATAGAAGCAGTAGAGAAGACAAGGAAAGCCCCCGGCAGAATGCCGGGGTTTTTCATGCCCGAAGCCGAGGCACGGAGGAAACCTTTTATTTTCTTATTGATAGCTATAAGTAGCCTGAAATCTAATCTTTGCAGGCGCAAAGTCACATCGGTAATAATATAGTTGACTTACCCACGCCAATCTGCTACATTTGAATCATGGAAACGCCAAAGACATTACTCGAAGCGATTCAATACTTTAGCGATGAGCAGGTTTGCATAGACGCTGTAGCCGCGATGCGCTGGCCTGATGGCAAGCCAAAGTGCCCTGAGTGCTGGTCGAAAGAAGCATACTACCTCAAGACACAGAAGCGGTGGAAGTGCCGCGAGTGCCGGATTCAATACTCGGTCAAGCGTGGGACGATCTTCGAGGGTTCCCCGATCCCTCTGGCGAAGTGGCTCCCGGCCATGTGGCTCTTGGTCAACTGCAAAAACGGCATCAGCTCCTATGAACTTGCCAAAGACTTAGGCATCACCCAGAAATCCGCATGGTTCGTGCTTCACCGGCTCCGGCTAGTCGTCAAGACCCCAGGCACAGCAATTAAGTTTGGCAGCAATGACGGCGGCGAAGTGGAAGTCGATGAGTCGTTCGTCGGCGGAAAAATCAAGAACATGCACCGTTCCCGCGCCATGAAGCTAGGCCAAGTCAAACAAGCATCGGGATACGAGACCCGCGTCCATAACGAGAACAAGACGGTCGTATTCGGCATATTCGACCGGGAGAGCCGTCAGGTTCGGGCGAAGGTCGTGCCCAACGTCAAGCGCGAAACCCTACAAAATGAGATTTTGAAGAATGTGAAGTACGGCTCTGCTATCTATTCCGATCAAGCTGTGGCCTATGACGATCTTCGATGCCGCTACATTCACGACACTGTGAATCACGCTGAAGCCTACGTCAAAGGCCGCGTTCACACGAACAGTCTTGAGAACTTCTGGAGCCTAATGAAGCGCAATCTGAGCGGCACATACGTTGCCGTCGAACCGTTCCATTTGGATCGTTACTTGGATGAGCAGATGTTCCGGTTCAACAATCGAGCCACGAAAGACAATCCCTTAGACGACGCAGACCGCTTCCTCTTGGCTCTATCGCAGGTCGCAAACAAGCACCTTACCTACGCTGAATTGACCGGGAAGACGGAAAGACCGGAAGCCTAGCCTCTATCGAGGGAAGCGCGGGCCAAAACCGAAGGTCTAGGGCCGCGCTTCTGCGGGGCAAGAGGTGTGATCTTATCCTGCGCCAGTAGCCGATTCAGCTTCCTCTTGGACACCTTCATTGCCTGACCGAGCGCGGTATGGAAACGAGTCATTGACTCTTCTGCGGAAAAGTCCGATTTAATGTCCATTTTCATTAACTCCCTCTTGCGATTTTCTGCTAAAGTGTAGCCATGTGTATCTTCAACAGAAGACACAGAAGCTCTAGCCGTGTTGAGTGAACGACGGCTAGAGCGTGAGGGTACAGTCAATAAGGCAGGTTGCACCCTGCCGGTTTTGCTCTTCTCTACACCCCGGTCATGGATTGCTCTATGACCGGGCCTTCAAATGCCGACGTGGTGGAACTGGAATACACAGCAGTCTTTAAAACTGCCGCCTGTCGAGGGATTGTGGGTTCAAATCCCACCGTCGGCAAACCCTTTAGAAACTCCACCAGCAAAATTAGTAGCAATCTCAATCAATCTCAATCAATCTCAAGATATACATAGCTAAGACACCACAATATCATGCTTGCAGAACCATCAACAACTCAAAGCCGCTTTGTAAAACTCAAATCTGCTATATAACCAAGTAGTAAACATTACTAGTCTCTAGCGATCCAACGGTAAAACCAAACGAGTGCCATCCAAAGAAATAGTATCACGAAAACTGGGTTATGCAACGATATTATTGCCGTCACATCTCTTTTATTCCAGAGACTTTACGAAGCACGGAAAATGGGGGGGGGGGGGAGGGGGGAAGGGAACA
>Ga0224555_1001333_pt1 | contig 34712 bp, 31 predicted proteins | sample 714S23034metaG_FD_180687 | JGI IMG/M metagenome (GOLD analysis project Ga0224555, IMG submission 180687) | Peat soil microbial communities from Stordalen Mire, Sweden - 717 S2 30-34 | ecosystem: Environmental > Terrestrial > Soil > Wetlands > Peat | place: Sweden: Norrbotten County, Stordalen... | reverse complement strand
ATATGATCCTGCTGCGCGACCCGCGGCCCTTCTCTCTGCACACCAGCCGGCAGATCATGCGCATGCTGGGACGAGGGGACGACCGGTGGCGGAAGTATCTGTTTTACTAGTGAACAGTGAACAGTGGACAGTGGACAGTGGACAGTGGACAGTGCACAGTCGACCGCGATCATGGTAGATCAAGGGAGCGGGATTTGGGAGGTGGAGGGATCGCCTTCGAGGGAAAATGTATGGCTATGGGCCGGCAAAAGGCCTTTTTTTTGTGGGCGGTTGGGACGACATTCCTGGGTTACGGAGTTCTCTTCGCTAAAAAGTACTGATACATCGTGACGGTACCCCAAGAAAGTACTGATGTATCAGTTGAAATGGGGCGAAAGGAAGTACATTTCGCAAAATGTGCGCGGGCGTGGTGGTTTTTTAAAGGAGTTAGAGGGACGGGATTTCGGGAGTCGCACGGTGGCGTTTGTCCGAGGTTTGGTCTTGGGGAACCGATTACGGGTACCCAATGAAACCTTCCGCGATGCCAACATGTGGGGAGCAGTCGTCGAGAATGACTTCTCGGAGCGGGAGCTCAACACGCGTCAGCCCCCATGCTGACGAGCGATATCGTTGCGCGTAAAGAAGGCGGTTCTCTATTTTGAAAGCCGGCCAGCAAGAAAGAGGTCGATCGCGACATCGTCGTCCGCTTTCCAGATCATAAAGCTTGGATTCTTCAGTCCCCATTGGACGTACGGCACGACAAAATGAGCCTTGGCCGTTGCGGTTATGCCTTCAAGATGGACAAGGATGGGGATGGTGATTTCGTGAGGTGTGCCGAGGAGCGTGAAGACACCGGTTACCTGGATGGTCGAGTCGCCTGAAAGAGCTATGGCGCCGGTATAGGTCTTCGGCTCAAAGGAAACAGTTGCGTACTGTTCGACCTTAAGGATGTCCTTGTTCATCTTTTTGTCGCGACTGTCATTGCCGGTCTTGCCGCTGCCGGCGAGGATGACCACCGAACCCAGCATCTTAGGCGTGCCGCGGTCAAACTCAATCGATCCGGATTGGACGTGAAAGCTGCCGTTGACGAGCTCGTGGGTTGTTTTGAGCGTTATCTTGACCTCGCTGGCATCGGGATTGACGACGAAGGTTTGATGCTGGGCAAGTGCGGCTGGAGCGAGTACGGCAGCGAGGGCGAAGACTGCGAAGGATTTCATTGCATCTCCCTAATGGCGTCTGAACTACTGAGAGTTGTTTCTTAGAGTGGCTAGATTGCAGCTGGCGACTGCATGGGAGCAACAGCGGCGCGATGGGCGACACGTGTGAGCTTTGCCGTCACGCGCATCACGCCGGGCCAGACCCTGAGGCAGAACGGTAATACAGCGCGTGCGAGGGAGTTGTTCAAGCCGTCGGCGGCGAACTCGGCAAGGCGCATCTGCGTCAGCAGTGCGGACCGCAGCTTCGCCTGAAAGACCGGTGCCGGCTCTGCTGCAACGTAGGCGGCGACGGCACAACGTGCCGTATGCAGCGCGATCGAAATGCCATCGCCGGTGAACGAGGGGATGACAGCTGCCTGATCGCCAATGCAATAGAGCCCATTCTCCGTTGTGGGGCGGATGTAACCGTACGGGATATGAGTGATGGCGATCGGCTTGGCGAGCAACGGCTCCGCACCGGCAAGCCTCATCGCGAGGTGTGGACAGTCCTGCTGCATCTTCGCGAGGAAGCTTTCCCAGCGATGACCCACGTGTGCGAGATACCGTTGTTGCACCACGCAGCAGAGGTTTGCGATGCCGCCTTCAACCGGCTGGATACCACCATAGCCTCCTGGATAGAGCATCAACTCAGAGGCGCGCGCAAGCTCCGCAGCCTGAGCTGAGCCCAAGCGAAAATACATCTTGAAGGCCACCCATCGCTGCGGGTCCTCCGGGCGAGTGTAGCCGCGAAGATCTTGCTTGCCTGTGGCGAGAAAGACCGTTGGAGCTTCAAAGGTGGCGCCGTCATTGAGCGTAGCCTTCCACATGCCGCTTGCCGTACGACCGAGCGCCTGCACACTGCGGCCGCGCTCTACGCGGACCCCTGCGGCGATGGCCTCGGCGATGAGCGCCGTATCTAGCGCCTTGCGGGTGAGCGAGGCTGCGGGAAAAGGCAAGGGAGCCTCCGCGGCGCGCCTGGCAGCGGCCAGGCGAACGCAATCGATGGGCACGGCGCCAAGCGATGCCACGTCGATGCCAAGCGCATGAAGGTCCTCAAGGGCCTCACCGCTTAGGAACTCTCCGCAGACCTTATGGCGCGGGGTGGGCTCGCGTTCGATCAGCGTGACGCGCCGTCCCTTGCGGGCGAGCGCGATAGAAGCGGCACAGCCTGCCACTCCACCACCGAGGATGAGTACTTCGTCTTGCAAAGGAATCTGATTCAGATTGGACGTTGTAACTGGAATCTCCTTGTTCGGATCCGATACTGAAATGATACCGCTCCAATGGGTATTGCATGAGCAATGCTGCAGTTGGGTGGTGGTGCAGTTTGAAACTCGCAGGACTGTCGCAATGGTTTGACGGAGCGCTGGCGAAGATGGTGAGCCTCAGCCTGCTGTACCCGATCTTTCGCACCAGTTCTTTCGCACCGGCAAGATTGTTAACCACCCGGAACCTTACAAATCGGACGCCTAGAGCAGATTCGGAAATAGTGTAGACCAATGGGCTTTCCGTCAGGGGCTAAAGCCCATTAATTTTATTGGCGTTTTGCGGCACGGCTAAAGCCGTGCCCTTTCAAAGCCGGTCTGCAGTGAAAGCGAAACCGCTCTAGCCTACTTGAGAAGTAAGGCAATAAAGCCCATAATGTAAGGAAGGTGAATTATGAAGTCAACCACTGAAATGACTGCTACTGCCGTGGAAGCGACTGTCACCTCCAAAGGGCAGGTAACCTTGCCCAAGGAATTGCGGAAGCGCCTTGGAATCCAAAGAGGCAGCCGTATCCGCTTCAGTATTCCCGCCCGTGGCGCCGTCAGGGTCGAGCCTGTGCTGTACGAACTCGAAGACCTCTGGAGAATGGCGGACTCGGGCCCTCAAGCAGGCGGTGTCATGACCTTCGAGGAAATGGACGCGGCGAAGGCCAGGAGGCAATGGAAGTGATTGCCGCCGATACCAACGTATGGGCTCGTGCCTACCTTAACGACGATCCCGTCCAAGCCGGGAAATCCCGTTCTGCCCTTGCAGCATCCCGTTCCGCGGGCGGTGTATTCGTTCCGCTCCTTGTTCTGGCCGAACTGTCGTGGGTGCTTCGCGGCAGATGGGACAGAAAAAGGGTTCTGAGCACAATCGAGGGCCTGCTCCAGACGCGGGGTGTGGCCGTCGAGTCGCCGGCCCTGGCTTGGAGAGTCTTGGAAGCCTGCCGCAAAGGCGCGGTTGGATTCGCCGATCACCTGATTCGAGAGGTTGCCTTCGAGTCTGGAGCCAGTGAGGTCATTACCTTTGACAAGGCATTCGGGCGCGTTCCCGGCGTTCGCCGCCTGAGGTAAACCTGGCGCGTTTCCGCCTGTTTCCATACTTGCTCGGCATGAGGATTAGCTCGTACTATCCATTGCATTCCGGGGACTGTGCGCGTGGTCGTCTTCCCCAACCGCGGTAGGGCCGAAAATGGGGCTACTTCCTGTTTGGCGGTGATCCGACCGGAGCGCCAGAAATTCGGGAGTGGTCCGGTTGGGGTTCGTGCTGTCCCAGGTCCCCAAAAGCGAGGGACCTGGGGCACCCAGATTTTTGTGTGGGGAGGTGGGCCACCCGCCAACCTGAGTTTTTCAGGTCTAGGAAGCATCATCGTTATCGGATGAAGCCGCGGACTCAGCATCATCCTTCATGTATCTGAGACCGACGAATCCAAAGCAAGCCAACGCAGCGCCAATTGGAATTCCCAGCCAATTCCCAACTGGCCGTGCATCGTAAGAGTCATGAAAACCCGCATTCTTGCCCGATAGGATTTCAATGTCAATCGCTTCGTTTTTGAAGACCCTTTGATCATCGTCGAGATACACAACGCGGAAGGATTGTCCGTCGAAAATTGCGGGAGTGTTCCAATTTGGAAGGATGATTTGAGTTTCAATGTTGATGGGGTTTCCTCCATCAGGCACAAAACGAAAGCCGTATACAGTTTCGCGATGGTAGCCGGTATGAATTTCCCGGTCCACGTGGTCATAAGCCTTGCCCACCGCCGTAATCCGGTGCGAGAACGATGGTACTGTCGAGTGTGACCTTCCATAGAACCAAACAACAACTCCCAGGGCCAGAAAGAGCCACCAAGCAAGAGGCGGAATCCATGCTCTGCGTTTTGCGCGGAGGAGAAAGAAGATGGCGAGTGCCGGGGCAGCTCCTAGCAAACTGCAAACCATGGAGTGCGTAAAATCCATTCGGTTCCATCCAATCGAACTTTTAGGTTTGCTCCATCATAGCGCAGGTTTTCAATATCGGCGGGCTCCCGGTGGATTGCGGTCGAGTCGTCGCCTACTCGTCAGTTCCTCAGTAGTAAACAGACTTGAAGCAATAGGATCTCACTGCGCTCGGTGGCAGGATTTAAGTGCCACAGGTCAGCCCCGGTCGCAACACAGGTTTGCGCTGGGTGGCAGCATTTCCAAGCCGCCAGCACCAAGTTACTCATGCGACGTCTAACCCTATAATCCGGGCAGAGGACCTATTGCGAGTGACCACGGATTACCTGAACCGCATCGCGGAGACAGTCCGCTTCCATGGGGTCTAGTGCGGAGATCCAATTCAGAATGCGAGCCTCTCCGCGCGATCTTCCGGAGCTGATGGATGGCGAGTGCAGCTATGAGGATTTCCGTGGCTGCCTGCGCAGCCTGGAGCAGATCAACCGCTGGCTGCTGGGATATCGACCGACGCTGGCTTGGCTGAAGCGGCTACCACCTGCATTGCGTGATCTTGGATTGGGCGATCCGGTGCACATCGTCGATGTGGGCTGTGGCGGCGGCGACCTGCTGCGGCAGATTGCAGGCTGGGCCCGGAGGCGCGGCATGGGTGTCGAGTTAACGGGGATCGACTTGAATCCTTATGCGGCGCGCGCGGCAGCGGAGTTTACGCCGAAGGAGCACGGAATCGCGTGGGTGACCGGCAATGCTCTGGTGTATCGGCCGGAGAAGCCGGTGGATATCGTCGTGAGTTCGCTGATGGCACATCATCTGGAGGATGAGGAGATCGTCGCGCTGCTGCGGTGGATGGAAGCGACTGCGCAGGTGGGTTGGTTTATCAATGATCTGGAGCGGTCGGAGTGGAGTTGCCGGCTGTTTGGGTGGGTGGAGAGGATGGTGAGGTGGCACCGGTTTGTACGACATGATGCGACAGTGTCCTTCCGGCGGGCCTTTCGGGAGGCGGACTGGGAGCGGTTGCTGACGGCGGCTGAGGTTCCGCGGGAGGCGGTGACGGTGGAGCGTTGGCGGCCGGGACGGTTGTGTGTGGGGCACTGGAAATAATACGGGCGCTGAGGCGGGTGTTGGTGCCGGCCATCAGTCGCGACGAGTGGTGAGCTCGCGCCAGTTGAGGCTGAGGTCTACGATAAGCAGCGATGCAAGAGTGAAAGCGATAACACCGACGGCGGCAAGGGTGTCGCCGAGGTGGCTCCAGTAACGGGGCCAGAGGTTGAGCACACGGCTGGAGACGAAGGTAAAGGTGACGGCGTAGGAACGGATCATCCACTGACGATGTTGGACGATTTGGCGGTTACGCGCGGTGATGAAGGCGGCGGTGGTACAGACGATCCAGGCTGCGGCCTGCATGGAGGTTCCGGGGAAGCCCGGCCGGCCGGTGGCGAGGGCGACTCCGGTTGCGGCGCCGATAAAGACGGAGATCACGTAGATGCGGCCGAGGACGCGATGGAATTTCAGGTGACGGAGGCGAAGGCGCGACGAGAACTGCATAGGGCCGGCCAAGAGAGCGATGACGCCGCAGAGCGTATGGGGGATGAGGAGATACCGGTCGGCGATGACCTGCAAACGGTAGGCATGGTACATGGGGTAATCGGTAACGAGAAGAACTTCTGACGTGATGAAGACAAAGAGCGCAGTAAGGCCAAGCAAGATCCAGAGAACGGTTTTAAATCTGGAACGACTGGAGCTGGGCGCAAGCAGCCTGGAAGTTGCCATTATTCGCCTCTCAGAGGGTTCGACGTGACGAGGGGCGCTGCGAGAGCGATGGTTGCGAAAAGCTTCATGTTTCTTAGTCTAACGAGCTATTTTTTGGGGGCTACTCTCCTGGGCTACTTTTTTGGAGGCGTGGTGGGTTGCTGGTTGCTGCCAGGGACGGTTTGGCCGTTGTAGATGATGGTGCTTGTAGAGCCGAAGCGCTTGTAGTCGGTGTACTTGACGGTGTCGCGGATGTGCACGTCCTGGGCCATGTAGCCGCTTCCGCCGGAAAAGTGCAGGATGCCTTCGCCTTTGGTGTAAACGGGGAACCAGTAGTGTCCGTCCACCTGCTGTCGCCAGGTCATGAAGGGCGGGTGCAGGTCCTCGCTGCCCTTGCGGGTGTCGTCGGGGACCATGCGGCCGTTGGTGACGACAATTTGCAGGTCGGTCGAGTCGACCCAGATGCGGCCGTCGAAATAACGCTTCTTCTTTTCGATGAGTTTGGGACTCACCGAGAAGACGTAGCAATCGACTTCGTCCACCTTTTGCCTGCCCACGTACTTTACGTCGTACTGGGCGATATCTTCGGTGGTGAGAACGAAGGGATAACCGTGGGAGATGTCCTGCAGATCGGAGGGCGACATCATCACCCGCTGCAACGTGCTTCCTGGCGCGAAGACCACTTTTTCTGTGCGGCGGCCGGTGGGGTCGAAGATGACGTCGTCCACCTCGTACCATTCGCCGTCGACTTTGTTGTCATCGTCAAGGGTCTGCACGCGGGCGAAACGGCGATAGGTGTAGTGATTGAGGGCATCCTGAAACTCGCTTTCCTTGGCCGCAAACTGCTTGATAATCTGCTCGGGCGGAACGGCCGGCGCGGAGATATCCATGTGCCCGAAGCCGTCATCGAGCGCCATGGGCGTGAAGCTGTCAGTGTTCTGCGCAGCCAAGGGCAGACTGCAAGCTCCGCAGCCCAACAAAATCAGCCACCAATAACTTCTCAAACTGGTCACGTTCCTCCTAAAATTCGGTTGGAGTACGCCTGGGGTTCGCTTGCGTGAACGCGGGGCAAAGAGACGATGCCCCAGGCGCTGGGCCCCGCTGCAACTTTAGACGCATGTACATGGCCTCCGAGAGATCACAAAATGGAGGGTCGGGAATTCGGGCTACAGCGCGGCCGACGAGCATGCGGCAGGCGGACGCATGCCGTTCCCGAGAATCATAACGGACCTCCGCCTGAAAGAGTCAAGCCATCTTGCCGCTCCAGACGATGGGGGCGGAAGGAGATTCAGGCATTCATGCCCGATTATTACCATGCCCCCGCGCTGGTGCTCAGCGCCCTCCTTCTGCCCGCCTTCGGGTATCTATATTATCGTTTCCGCGACACGCGAACGCTGTTGTGGTTTCTGGGCTTTGCAGTCGCGCTGGTTGCCATGACCCTGCACTACATTAACTGGCCGTGGAATGTGCCCGCCGAGACGCATCTCTGGATGGTGGCAGCCGGGCAGACGTCGATGCTGATCGGTTCAGCCCTTTTTCTTGCTTCACTGACGCCAGTGTGGTTTTGCGTAGGGCGATATCGCGTGCTTTACGTCGTTCCGTACACAATTCCGCTGGTGATCGCGTCCCTTCTTTTCTACGGGGTGTTCGGCGGGATATCGCCGAGCGGTCCGCGGCTGTGGATCTTTCCCGCCCTGGGCGCAATCTCCTTTCTGATCGCCCTGGTCTGGGGTGCGGTGAAGCGTTCCTTGCCGGTTTGGATCGGAGTTTCATCCTGCGCCATCATGGGCAGCCTGACTCTGTGGGTATGCTTTACAGCGGGAGTTGCCTGGGCACTGACCTTTGCACAGAGCGCCAACCTGCTGATGACAGTATTGCTGCTGGTCTTTGTTTTTCCGCGTCTCTCTCCGGGCGTGGTTTTGAGCGTGACGGGCTTTACGGCGTGGTCGCTCACCTCCCTGGAGATACTTCCCTCGATTGGCAACAACCCGGCTTTGGACCTGACGGTGATTCACATCGTCGTGATGGGCAAGGTGGTTGCGGCGATGGGCATGATTCTGCTAACGCTGGAGGACGAACTGGACCTGAACAAGGCCGCGCAGGAGCGCGAACGCCGTGCGCGACGGGAGTTGGAAGCCTATGCCAGCCTGGTACTGGCCCGGCGCCGCGTGGAAGATTTCGACCATCAGGGGCCGGAAATCTGCCAGACCGTGATAACGCACAGCCGTTTCTCGCAGGCCGCGCTGCTGCTGAAGGGCGCGGGTGGATTCAGGCTGGCTGGCGCGGCGGGCATGGATGAGGCGACTGTTGCCGCGCTAGGGCAGTTGGCCACGCGGATTCCGGCAGCGCATTTTCTGCTGCCCGGTTCGGCACCGGCGGCTGTGGAACAAAGCCAGACACTGGATGTGGACTTGATGCCCTGGCTGATTCCCGGCGACGACCTGAAACATCTGCGGTTCACCAGGGCTCTTGCCGTGCCTATGGCCGGCCGCGCGGGGACGGAGGGGGCCCTGTTGCTGGCCGGAATGCGCCCAACGCATGGCGAATCGCGGGCTCTGACCGAGGACCCGCTGCGCGCCGACGACCTGCTCCCTATCGAGATGCTGACAGCAAAACTGCAAGCCACGCGCAGCCAGACCATGCTGTTTGAAAAGCTCATCGATTCGGAGAAGTTTGCCGGACTGGGGCAGTTGGCCGCCAACGTAACCCATCATTTGAACAATCCGCTGACGGTGATTCTTGGCTATGCTTCGCTGCTTGAAGAGACCGCGTCTCTCGACACTCACGGACGCAAGGGAGTGCAGTCAATACTGACCGAGGCCCGTCGCATGAGGTCTACGCTGGAAAGCCTGTTACGCATTTCGCGGACGCAAAGCGATCAGCTTGCCGCGGTCTCCGTGGCCGAGATGCTGGCGGACATGGAGCAGCTGCACCGATCGGACTTTCTCGAGCGCTCCATCGAGTTCCGCCTGAACATTGCTCCAGCTCTGCCCAGGGTGTTGTGCATTGCTCAGCAGTTGCGCCAGGCTGTGCTGCACTGTCTGCAGTATTCCATTACGGCAGTGGAAAGCCAGAGTCGGGCTTCTGGCGGGGAAGGGCCGAAGACCATTCGCCTGGAGGCAACTTGCGAGGGTAGCCTGGTGCAGATTCTGGTGGCTCACTCGGGACCGGGGTTCCTCAATCCGGAGCGCGCTTTCGACCCCTTCGTGCATGCGCAGGCGGGCGGAGAAACAGCGGGGCTTGGCCTGAGCCTGTGCGCCACGATTCTCCGCGACCACAATGGGCGGGTTTCAGCGGTGAACCTGGAACCGCGCGGGGCGGCGATCATATTGGAGCTGCGCGCGGCGTAACGCTGTGCCACCGATCCACTCATTCCGATCACTTTCTCGGGACGGCAGCAGCTTTGCCGGGCCGCGAGAATCCGTAGAATAGAGTTGGATGGCATTTACCGAACAATACGATGTGGTGGTGGTGGGAGCGGGGCACGCGGGCTGCGAGGCGGCGATGGCGGCGGCGCGGATGGGGCTGAAGACTGCGCTGATCACCATGAACATGGATCTGATTGCGCAGATGAGCTGCAATCCGGCGGTGGGCGGCGTGGCCAAGGGGCACCTGGTGCGCGAGGTGGATGCACTGGGCGGCATCATGGGCGAGGTGGCCGATGCGGTTGGGATCCAGTTCCGGCTGCTGAATACTTCGCGGGGGCCGGCGGTTTGGAGTCCGCGGGCGCAATGCGATAAGCAGCTCTACCGCGTGAAGATGCGCGAGGTACTGGAGTCGCAACCGGGATTGCATATTCGGCAGGCGGAAGTCGTCGATCTGGTGGTGGAAGACAGGGATCAGGATACGGACGCTGGAGTTGAGTTGCTTGGCGGGACCGCAGAGCTTCCGCGGCCGGTTCGTCCACGGCGACGGGTGCTGGGGTTGAAGCTGCGCGACGGGCGCAGGCTGTTGGCTGGGGCCACCATTATTACTACCGGCACGTTTCTGAATGGGCTTATTCATTGCGGAGAAGAGCGTTATCCGGCGGGACGAAGCGGGGAGCCGGCGAGTGTGCTGCTGGGCGAGGCGCTGCGCGCGCTGGGGCTGCGGACGTGCCGGCTCAAGACCGGGACGCCGCCGCGGCTGGATGGACGGACGATCAAGTGGGAGACGTTTGAAGAGCAGCCGGGCGACGCGGATCCGACGCCGTTCAGCTTCAGGACGAAGAAGATTGTGCAGCCGCAGGTGAGCTGCCACATTGCGTTCACCACTCCGGAGACGCTGCGGATCATTCGCGAAAATGTGCACCGGTCGGCGATGTATTCGGGACGGATCGAAGGGATCGGGCCGCGCTATTGCCCGTCGATCGAAGACAAGATCGTCAAGTTTCCCGATAAGACGCAGCACCAGTTTTTTCTGGAGCCGGAGGGGCTGAATACGCACGAGGTTTATGTGAACGGGATGTCCACCTCGCTGCCGATGGAGGTGCAGTGGCAGATTGTGCGCTCGATTCCCGGTCTCGACGAGGCGGAGATGCTGCGGCCGGGCTATGCCATTGAATACGACAGTGTAGACGCGACCGAGCTGGACCGGACCTTGCGCGTGAAGGCCTTTGAAGGGCTTTATCTTGCGGGGCAGATCAATGGAACCAGCGGCTACGAAGAGGCGGCCTGCCAAGGCATTATGGCGGGGATCAATGCGGCGCTGTGGCTGAAAGGCGAGGCGCCGTTCACCATGGACCGGAGCGAAGGCTACACGGGCATCCTGATCGACGATTTGATTTCGAAGGGGACGAACGAGCCTTATCGCATGTTCACGTCGCGGGCGGAGTTTCGCTTGCACTTGCGCATCGACAACGCCGATCGGCGGCTGACTCCGTATGGGCGGAAGCTGGGGCTGATTGGCGACGAGGCCTGGGCGGAGTACGAACAGAAACAGGAACGGATGGCGGCGCTCGGGCGGCTGCTGGTCACGGGAAAAGCGGACACGGAGCGGCTGGCAGCAGCGGGATTTGCCGGATTGACGACGACCGCAGGGCTGACATGTGCGCAACTGCTCAAGCGGCCCGAAGTTACCATCGAGCCAGTGCTGCGGGCAATGCACGATGCGATGGCGGAAGATCCGCTGCTGAAGGAGATGGCTGCCGCGCTGGAGGGGAAATCCGGCCAGGACGATCCTGTTGGGAGGGCGGTGCTGCGGAACGAAGTGCGGGCCGTGGAGACGGAGATCAAGTTTGCCGGCTATCTGGAGCAGCAGAAGAAATCGATTGCGAAGTTGAAGGCTGCCGAGGCGGTTGCGATTCCGGAGTGGATCGAGTACGGGGCCATCAGCGGGCTTTCGCGGGAGATGCGGGAGACGCTGGAGCGGGTTCGGCCGATTACGATCGGGCAGGCCAGCAGGATACCGGGCGTGACGCCGGCAGCGCTGAGTTTGGTTCACGTGTCGATAAAGACACAGCAAGGCAAGACGCAGGGGGGCAGACGGGTAGCGAGCTGAGCTGCATCGTGAGTTGAAGGTTTATAGCAAAACCAGGGATGACGTATCCCAATCCGACCTCACTCAATCTGGCGCGACCCTCACGGAGCGGCGACCGCGCACAAAATCCGGCGGGAGACAGCTTCCCCGGTTTTGCTCTCGTCCTACGGTTATACTTGCCTTTTATTGCAGAAAAGGATCGACGGCCCGGGCCTAAAGGCCACGCTGTTTTTGCTGCATTTGGCACGACTGAAGTCGTGCCCTGACACTTATCCCAGCTCCGGTGGAGTTTTTCCGCAGCCTGTGAAACCCCCTGTTCCCTCCGAAATCACCGATCTACAACTGTAGTACCAGCAATCCAACCGGAAGCCCAAACTGAAGCTGGATAAGTGCTTTGGTCTCGCCCACTGACACTCCATGGATGAGCCTGCAATGGACAATTGAGGATGCGTTCGTTGCACTGATATTGCCGGCAGCCAGAAACCAGCCGCTCGCCCCCAACTCAAATTGGTGGTCTAATGCCAATGGACGGTTGCGACCGGCCGCTCGCCCTTGAATTCCCTTTTTTAAAGGGAGTTCGCCGGGAGGGAATATGTCCAGATTCGATAAACGTCTTTCGCTGCCCGCCATGGCCATGCTTGCAGTCCTCATGGCCTCGCCCCACGCTTTGCCTGCTCAGTCGGCCGCAGCCCCCACGCCTTCTGCCCCGAGTCCAGTTCAGCCCGAGGCCCAGCCCGCAGCCCAGGCTCCTGCTTCGGCGCCGTCCGAGCCCGCAACCCAGAATCAAGCTCTGCCGCCCGCGACCCCCCAGCCCTTCTCGGCCATGCCCGTCAACCCGCCCACACCCATCAACCCGCTCACACCCGAACAACTCGGCGATTCGCTCACGGGCCATCAGCGTTACCAGGCCGCTATCGCCGCCTACGCAAAGGAAAAGGACCCCACTGCAGGCCTCTGGAACAAGATGGGCATCGCCTACCAAATGATGTTCAACCTGAAGGACGCCACCCGCTGCTATAACGCCTCGCTCAAACTCGATCCACACAACGCAAAGGTTCTCAACAACCTGGGAACCGTTTACGACTCCCTGAAGCAATACGGGACGGGCGAGCGTTACTACCGCAAAGCTCTTAAAATCGATCCCCACGCCGCGCTGATCCTCAGAAACTTCGGCTCCAATCAGCTCGCACAGCACAGATACAAGAAGGGCTGGGAGGCGTATCAGTCCGCGCTCAAGGCCGACCCGCAAATCTTCGAGACGCATACCGGCGCCAGCGTACAGAATCCGGCCTCAACGCAGGACCGTGGCGCCATGCACTATTACATGGCCAGGGGCTGTGTCAGCGCTGGAAATTCCGAGTGCGCCATTCAGAACCTCCGCCTGGCTCTTAACGAGGGCTATACCAATCCCCAAAAAATCGCCGGCGACAACAGCTTTGCCAGCCTCCGCGAACTCCCAGCCTTCCAGCAGTTGATCGCCGCCCAAAGCGCCCCTCAGTAGCGCGGAGAGCCCCTTGAACGGCTCGCGGTCGTCTCGAAGCGCATTTTTCGCGTCTATGGGAACAGGGCATTCAACCACGGTTCCAGGAGTGTTCATGAAATCCCGTCTGTTGCCGATCATCGTCTTCTCGCTTGCACTTGGCTTTACCGGTGTTCAGTATGCGAACGCCACTTCTGCCCCCGCGCAGGACAGCGGCAATGGCGCCGGGGCCGGCGGTTACGGCCAGCGTAACGGACGGGGCGGCTTTGGCGGCGGCCTGGGTATGGGCATAGCCGGCAGCAGCGGAATCATGGGCACTGTGACTGAAGTTGCCGCCGACCACTACACCGTTAAGTCCGAAAATGGCGAAATTTACACCATCCATTTCAGCGCCAACACCCGCTTCTTCAAGCAGCCGGCCGGCATGCGCGGCGGTGGGCAGGGAAGAGGCGGCTCTCAGCGCATGGGCGGTGGCGGCAGCATGGGGACGGAGGGCGGGGGTGGTATGGGCCGCGGTGGCAACCCGCCGGAGCAGATCAAACCTACCGATATCAAGGTGGGCGATGCCGTTGGCGCCATGGGCGAAGTCGATACCTCGGGCAAATCTGTAGGAGCAGTTGCCATTGTCCAGCTTGATCCCGAGCGCGCAAAGCAAATGGAAGAAATGCGCGCCAATTACGGAAAAACCTGGGTGATGGGCAAGGTCACAGCCATCGACGGGGTTAAAGTCACCATCGCGGGCTCCATAGATAACCTGCCCCGTGCCTTCGTCGCCGACGAAAACACCACCTTCCGCAAACGCCGCGAACCGATCACCCTGGCCGATATCCAGGTAGGCGACATGGTCCGCGCCGAGGGCGCCCTCAAGGATGGAGCCTTTACCGCAACCGCGGTCAACGTGATGGTCATGCCGCAGGGAGGAGCGCCCAGCGTTCCCCGTAATCCCCCGCCGCAATAGAATCTTTGACGATGGGTATAAGTGCGCAGTATGTGAGATTTGCCGGCAGTTGCCGCCTGCCTCAGCCGCGCTATTCCAAGCTCTTGATCTGTGCATCAGGCGGCACATGCACCTCAAATTCGTCCGCGGGCACAGCCACATTTTCCGCCACCTTCTCAACCAGCATCACAATCTGCGAGTCCTCAAGAGGCCGTTTGATTGTGACCGTCGATGGATAGAGCCCGGAGCCGAAATCCTTGTAGTCGCTATAGATGACATGTGTTTCAAGGTTGCCCTCGCCGTCGTAAAGGTCCTGTTCGTACGGAAGAAGATCCTCACGATGAAAGGTGATGACGCGCACTGGCTGGTCCCTGTGGCTGCCGGCTATATGCCGCGTAACGCTCAGGATATATTCCGGCACAAAGTAGAGGTGCTTCTTGGCCGTGTCTTCGATTGTCTCTGAATCCGAAGTCACCGAATAGAATTCGTCCGGATCCAACCCGCGCACGACCAGCGCATCCAGAAAGAACCCAGGCCGCAGGTTCTCGTACTGATTAGCCGATTTCTTGCTTGCCGCGGTTGAGCCCTTGTAAGCAATGTTCTTCGAAGGAATGTACAAGGTGAAGGTCTTGCCGTCGCTGGCCATATCGAACAGCTCCAACCCGATCACCGGAGCGCGCCCCAGCACCCTGAGCATCGCCGGCTTGCGCATCACAATGATGCCGCCGACCCGCGTGTAGTCCTTTGCCAAGCCTTCTTTCGTCTTCAGAACGCTGCTCAGCATCTCCACCTTGGCGGTCATCGTATCGAGTGCGGTCCAACGTTCATTCAGGTGCGCCACAAGCTGATCCGGCGTTACCGTCTGTACCACCGCCGGCGCCATGGGCACTGGCAGCCTGCGCGTCGTGAAAAACAGGAAGCAGCCGGAGAGCAGCAGCGAAGGCGCCAATGCGGTAATGGAAGCCAGCCGGCAAATTGCCCTCATGACGTTCCTCCCAGTTGCCCTTCCAACCGCACTCATCGTTTCTCTGCCTTCTTCAGAGCATGCCGGTACTCGGCCACTTGCTTGTTGTGCTCATCCAGGGTGTTCGAAAACAGCGACCGTCCCTGCGCATCGGCCCCCGCGGCCACAAAGTAGAAATAATCCGTCTGCGCGGGCTTCATGGCTGCATCCAGCGACCGGGCTCCGGGGTTCGCCACAGGACCGGGCGGCAGTCCACCGCGCAAATACGTGTTGTAAGCCGTATCGCCGGCAAGATCGCTCTTTCCGAGTACGCCTCGCCACCGGCCTTCGAGCTCCAGTCCGTAGATCACAGCCGGGTCGGTCATCAGAGGCATGTTCTTCCCCAGCCTGTTCATCAGCACGCTGGCCACCAGGGGCCGCTCGGCGTCCACGGCCGTCTCCCGTTCCACAAGCGAAGCAACGGTCACCACTTCGTGGACGTTCCTCTTCAATCCCAGTTGACCCGCGACCGTTCGAAATCGCCGCACCATCGCACCGGCAATCTGCGCCGGAGTTGTCTTGCGGGCCAAGCGATACGTATCTGGAAACAGGTAGCCCTCCAAACTCTTTGCCCCAGGATCCAAGTCGGCCACCAACCCCGTTCGTTCCACTGCGGCATCCAGAAAATCCTGGCGCGTGCCGAACCCAGCTTCCTCGACGCGCGCCGCAATATCGAAAATGTTTGAGCCCTCGGGAATTGTCAGCGTCTTGGTAAATACGTCCCCGCGCGCAATGCGCGCATAAACCTCGGTTGCGGACGCCGGATGATCGAACCGGTATTCGCCTGCGCGGAGCGTTCCTCGCTTCCAGATCCGAAGCAGATCGAAGCCAAATTGACTTCGCACCACTCCGGCCGCTTCCAATTGCCGCCCAATCAGCGTCGTAGAAGAGCCCGGGGCCACTTCAACAAAGGTCTCAGTCTCCGGTCCGAAAGGCGCCAGAACCAGCCACCCCACCCCTGCGGTCGCCAGAAGCGCAAGCAGAAATATCCCCAGCAGCACGCCCGCTCCGCCGGATCGCTTCTTCTTTCTGCCTTTCAAACTGCGTCTTACCATCCCGTTTCTGTTGACCCTTCATGAACTTAAGACGCGTAGAATCCCTCGCAGGACTCTCTATTTTGATTGTATCGGGTGCATGCAAGCGGTGCGCGGTACTACTCCGGTACTGCGGAGCTTTAAGCTTGAAACCAGCACCCGAAGCCTGAACCCAAAACAGGAGCAGAAAACTGGATACCGGCCCCCATCCTCGCTATCTGGGTCTCGACGTGGGCAATCGCCGCATCGGGGTAGCCGTCTCCGATGAGTTGGGGCTAATCGCCCAGCCCGTGCTCACTCTCGAGCGAAAACGCGGCGGCAGCGGTACTTCCCGGGACGACCTGCGCTCCCTCGCGCGACTGGCACGGCGGTTTGCCGTCGCGGGCATCGTGGTGGGGAATCCTCTCCATCTCACCGGCGAGCCCAGCCCGCAAGCCGCCAAAACTCAGTTGTTCGCCGCGGATCTCGGTGAATTGACCGGCCTGCCCATCCTCCTGTGGGACGAGCGCCTGACCACCCGTGAGGCCCATCGGATTCTGTATGAAGCCGGCCACGCCCGCCAGGAGCACCGCCGCGTTGTCGATCAGGTAGCCGCCACGCTCATCCTCCAGTCTTTCCTTGACAGCAGAGCGGCCGCCAGCCGCAAGCAGCCGGAAACTGAGAGCTGAAGGCTAGAAGCTGGTAGACAAGAAGCTGCCCCCGTCCCCCCGCGTATAATGAAACTGAGTAAAAAAAGGTTCTCTCATCTCCCGCGGATAGAGCATCCCCGCTCCCCGCCTTGGACTGTTGATGCCCGAGCACATTAAGAAACTGCTTCTCGACGAAATCAAGATTCTTGAGCATGAGCTCGCCCATGAGCTCCCCGCGGAAATCAAGAAAGCCGTGGCCATGGGGGATCTGTCGGAGAACGCCGAGTATCACATGGCGAAACAGCGCCAGGATTTCGTCAACGCCCGGCTCGGACAGCTCAAGCGCCGCATGGCCGAGCTTTCTCTCGTGAACCTCTCGAATATTCCCAGGGACAGGACCGGCTTCGGCTCCACAGTCGTTGTCTACGACTCGACCAAAGACGAAGAGATTGTGTACCGTCTGGTCACCAGCGAGGAATCCGACGTTTCCAAGGGGTTGATTTCAACCACCTCGCCAATCGGGCGCGGCCTGGTCGGCAAGCGTGTGGGCGACGTAGCCACCATCGTGACTCCAAATGGCAAGCGCCAGCTTGAAATCCTCAAGCTGACCACCATTCACGACGAAGCTGCCGAAGCCGGCCAACAAGATCAAGCCGCCGCCGGCGGCAAGTAGTTAGCAAGGAAGACTGGAAATGACTACCTGGACCAGCGCCTTTGGCCGCGCTTGCGGTTGGCTTCTCGATCACATTGTGCACGGACTGGCGCTCACCCGCATCTCTCCCAACGCGCTCACCTTTATTGGCCTGGTCATCAACATAGCGGCGGCATTTCTGTTTGGCCACGCCAACGCCTCCAACAGCGATCGCATGTTCTTATATGCGGGCATGGTCATCTTCGGCGCCGGCATCTTCGATATGGTCGACGGGCGCGTGGCGCGGCGCAACAACCAGGTCACCGTCTTCGGATCGTTCTTTGACTCGGTAATCGACCGCTACTCCGACGTGGTGCTCTTCTTCGGCCTGCTGGTCTACTACGGTCGCATCAACCGCTTCCGCTACGTAGTTCTGGCGGCCTTCGTCATGGTCACGTCGCTCATGGTCAGCTACACGCGCGCCCGCGCCGAGGCCCTCATCGACCAGTGCAAAGTAGGGTTCCTTGAGCGCCCGGAGCGCATCGTGCTCATTTTGATCGGCGCCCTGTTCAACCATTGGGGAGCGATGGCCCCGGTGTTGTGGATCCTGGCCGTGCTCTCCACTATTACCGTGGTCCACCGGATTACCTACACCTATTCGAAGACCAAGCACCTGGCGCCCATCAGTTGAGGTAGAGAATTCCCGTGCGCGCTCCTTGGAATCTGCTCCTAGACGCGCTAGACTGCCTCTAGCCATGATTCCGTCTCTGCACATCTCCGGATTCAAGCTGTTCAAAGATCTCACGATCCCCAAGCTTGGGCAGCTGAACCTTTTTATTGGAGCAAACAATACCGGAAAGAGCTGTTTGCTTGAGGCGATTGGCCTATACGCAGGACGAAATCCAATTGCTGACGTCCTTCAGGCCGCAGGCATACGTGCCCAAGAGGTCTTACAGCCCTGGGAAGCTGACGGATGGAACGAGTTAGGTACCTCCCTTCGACACCCTGTCTTTGACTTGTTCCATCGGGACGGCGCGACGTCGGGTTCTGACCTATCTTCAGCTATTTTGATCGAAAGAATTGGCGATCCTAACCCTTTGACGGTGAAGTTCCAGTGGCACGACATGGTGACTGACGACGATGGGATGCGTCGATATGTACCGGCGCTCCCAGGACATGTCACCGTCGATCATTTGGAGTTTGCCCTCCCTGTTTTTAGAGGCGACAAGCAGGTCGCCCTAATTACCCGGCGTCATCTTCCTCTACGAAATCGAATCCTCGAATCCGAGAGGCTATCGAACGACGACGCTGTGGTCGTGGCACATCTTCCAGCTTGTGGATTCACTGACGAAAAAGCAGCCTCGTTATGGGATGGTCTGATCCAGGGACCTGGGCAGGAGAGGGTTCTTGGTTGGCTGCGAATGCTTGATTCGAGAATTGATGATTTGGATTACATCGCGGGCAGGCTCAGGTCACGCATTGCTCTACTCAAAGTGGAAGGCGAGGGACGAATCCCACTCCACTCGATGGGAGATGGCCTTCGGCGGCTGTTTCATATCGGTTTGGCCATGGCCACAGCCTCAAAGGGCGTACTCCTTGTTGACGAATTCGAGACTGGTTTGTACTGGGAAGTGCAGGTGCAATTGTGGAGAGCAATTTTTGAAGCATCACAGAAATTCGGCATCCAGGTCTTCGCCACGACCCACAGCAATGACTGCATCCAAGCCTTTGTTGAGGCGCAAAAGGACCGCCTAATTCCAAACACTAGCTTCGTATACAGGTTGGAACGAAGGGGAGAGAACATTCACGCACACGAGTTCTCGCCTCAAGGCTTGGAAGCTGCAATCAGACAGGGCATTGAGGTTCGTTGAGGCATGGCGACAAGTCCTCAAATAAAAGCAGTGAAAGCTGACCTCACGCATATGGGGAAAAAGGTGTTGCTGGTTGAAGGGCCTGACGACTGGCATGCCCTTAGTCATTTGATTAATAAATCGACAGGGACATTCCCCAAATATGAATTGGGATATTGCGAAAACGACGACGGAGTTCTCGACGTTCTTTCCGGTATGACCGAAGCTAGCACAAAGACTCAAGCAATCCTCGGGGCTATTCTCGATGCCGATCAATGCAAGAAGGATGATGCGGGGAACGAGGGAATTCAGTCCAGAATTCGTTCGTTGCAGGGAAGGCTCGGCAAGTTTTACGCTATTCCGGACAAGTTTCCTGACGATGGATTGATTCTTGCGCCAACTCAAGAGGTGGATCGAGGCCGCTTGCCTGTTCTTGGCATCTGGTTGATGCCGGACAATGTTCGCGACGGCATCTTTGAAGACCTTCTTCGAGTCGCCATGGCTCCCGAGTCCGAGAAATACATTTCAGCAGTCGTCGATCGTGCAACGAAGGATGGAATGACGGGTTTCCGTGATGTTGAGCGGCCAAAAGCCATCGTCAAGACGCATATCGCTTGGCGGGACCCAAACAAGAAGAATCTCGGCGAGGCTATTAGCGCACATTTTGATAATCTGATCCCGGCCTGTCAGCCCTTTCTGAATTGGCTGGAGCGCCTCTTCGGTGAGGTTCCTCAGCCGTAACAAACGATACTCTCAGTAGTCGTCTCTCATTACCGAGCAGCCATATCGGTCCCAATCCCTACCGTTTCCCAGTCTTCCACTCCTCGTACGAGATCCGCGGAATGGTCACAAACGCATCCCGGGTCTTTACGTAGTTTCCCAGCCCATTCATGCGCCCGATCGCGTGCAGCTCTTCGGACTTCACATAAGGCCCCTCCGGATCGAGGAAGCGGTCTTCGACGTAAATAGCGACAACCCGCCCCAGGATGATGCGCGACCGCCCAATCTCCATAGTGGTGAACTCGGTGCACTCCAAAGCCGCATGAGCCTCGGCCAATCGAGGCACCCTGATCTTCTCCGATGGAACGGTGGTTAAGCCCGCAAGCTCTACCTCGCTCATCTCTTCGGGGAAATCGGTGGCGCAAATGTTCATCTGGCTGGCGATGTCCTCGGTGACAATATTCACCACGAACTCGCCCGTGCGCCTGATATTGCGCGCCGTATCCTTGGGCACAAACATCTGGTTGGGGCGGTTGGTCACGCCCACGCCGATAATCGGCGGGTCGGTGCAAAGGTAGTTGTACGCGCTGAAGGGAGCCGCATTCAGCCTGCCCTCCTCGTCCATGCTGGTGATAAGCGCAATCGGCCGCGGCGCCACCAGCCCTACCAGGAGCTTATATGCATGGCTCCGCGGAGACTTCTCCAGATCGTAATTCATGCGGATCTTGCCTCGCCTAGCAATTTACCACCATCACTGAACAGCCCTGTCTCGCCGGCCTCCATTGCACCAGGAAGCTGGTTACCGAGGAGGACTGCATGCGGCGCATCGCTTCAAACTCGCCGCCCTTCTGGCTGTAAAGCAGCTTGCCAACTTCGCTCAGGACGGCCAGTGCCGGCACACCCTTTTCCAGCGGCACCTCGTACTTCTTGGCAAGGTCCATGTTCGCATCCATCATCCCGATGTTGATGTGCACCAGCACGAAGTTGGCGTCAAGAATAGGCTTATTGGCCGGATCGTGAAAGTAGATATCCAGAACCTGGCAGTCGCCGCACCAGTTGCCGCCAAAGTCCAGAAGAATCCGTTTATGCGTCGCCGCGGCGGTCTTCAAGGCAGCGGCCAGGTCGGCCTTGGCCTGCCCGGGGTCGGGATAGATGCCGTGGGTGGCCGATCTAGCCGTGCCCGCCGCCAGCGCCAGCAGCGCAGCAACCGCAATCAGTTTGAGTTTATTCACCGTAGAAATCCTCGATGGCTGCTCCCAGTCTGCCACAATCTCGGAGCCCAGTACCATTTTGATGACCTGTTTCCGTCGCGGTTGCATTTACTCTTGAGATTGAATGAGAAACTCGACCGAGCTGCGCAAGACGCTGGAATCGGCAAAATTCCCTGACCTGGGAGCCATGATGGAGGGCTACGCGCGCGCAGCCGTGGAGCTGGGCCGCACCCAATTCGGCCAGAAGTTGGATTTCACGTCAGAATCAATCGACGGTCTGGACGAGATTCTGGTGCAAGTAAGCGAGAGCCCCGAGCTTGAGGTCGATTTCGAGGTCCGTCTTTGGGGCAGCTACCTGGGCGAGGTGCTCCGGCAGCGCTATGCCGGCGCCTGGGAGATGACCCAGTATCCCGGCGGCGTGGCTGCGGTTCCCGCGGTAGACCTGCGCGGCTCGCGCCTCTTTCCCCTCATGAAGGTCTTTCGCCGTCTCACCGAAGGCGAGGAGGAAGACCTGCGGACATTCTTCTCCATGGTGACGGAACGCCTGGGCAAGGCCGCCCAGGTCAACTAGCCTAGGCGCCAGTCGGTGACGAAAAGGTTCCTCACGGCCTGCAGCGCGGCCGGCTGGACCCGTTCCCAGCGCGCGAATGCGGTTTTGTGCGACAATATCCTGTGAGCATGTGTGCCGGCAAATTGCGGCACGCGGAGGATACAGCAATGGGCGATCTACTTCAGCCATGGCATCTGATCGTGTTGGCCGTGGTTGCATTTCTACTTTTTGGCGCAAAGCGCTTGCCGGAGCTGGGCAAGGGACTGGGCGAAGGTCTGAAGGGTTTCAAAGAAGGCATTCGTGGCATCTCCGATCCGCCTCCACCGGTGCAAACCGTTCAGCAGAGTGCGCCTCCACCGCCGCCAGCCGCGCCGGTCGAGCCCCAGATTGTGCGCAAGGACGGATGATGAGGGTCCACTAGCCGGGCACCTCGATCGTGAATTCCAGAAACTTAAAGGGCCTGTGCCGACGCACAGGCCCTTTGCGTGAAGGCCTAATAGGCAGAATCTAAACGCTCAGCAGCATAACCGCAGACAGCGCCAGCGCCATCCCCGCGATCTGGCGCCGCGTGGGCCGCTCGTGCAGCACCAGCCCAGCCAACACAATCGTTCCCGCAGGATAAAGCGAGCAGACCACCGCGGCCACATCCAGCCGCCCCAATTGTACGGCCCGCAAATAGAACAGGCCACCGATCATATCCAGCAATCCGGCCGGGACGCCGGCTTGCCAGAAGCCCTTCCAAGGCTCTTTTGGAGGCTTTACGAAAATCACCAGAATCAGGGCTACGCTGCCGGCGGCGCGGGACGAGGTCATGGTCCAAAGCGGGCCGGCTCCGCTGGCCAGCTTGAAGAGGATCAACTGGGCGCCAAACCCCATTCCCGCCAGCGCCCCCAGCAGCAAGGCCGCCGGGGGTGAGGCCGGACCGTCTTTGGCCGGCGCATGTGTGATGAGCCAGATGGCCCCCAGTCCAGCCGCCAGTCCAGCCGCGGTCAGCAGGCTGGGCATTCCGTCGTAAATGAGTGAAAAGACGACCGGAACCAAAGCGGTCAGCAGCCCAGTGAGCGCGGCTGTCAGCCCCATTGCGCCCATGGCCAGCGCTCGATAGAAAACAGCCAGCGCAAGTGAACCCTCAAAGCCGCCCACCATGGCATAGAGAAGAGCGTGCATCCCCGGCGGAGCCAGACGAATACCCATGCAAAACGCCAGCAGCACGAAGAAGGAAACGATGTGGCCGGAAGCGACCACCAGCAGTGCGGGAGCGCGCCGGGCACCCAGACCGCCCACAAAATCGGACCCGCCCCAGGTGGCAGCCGCCACTAACCCGAGACCGGCCGAGGAGGCTCCCGAGGCGTTCATGCGAGGCTGGTCATCCGGGCCTGTTCACACTACCGATAGTCCTGACCGGAGGGATAATAGCCCTTCTTGGCAATTACCTCCAGACCAGGGCGGTCGACGTGCACTTCGATGGGGCGGTACTTGCTGTCGTAGATGGATTCGTGGCTCAGGTAGCCCAGCGTGTACTGGTTGCGCGCCTCGCTGGCAATCTTCTCGTAGCTCTTCTCAATGCCGTTCATATTGCGCTCGGAGTCGAGGTCGCCGCCGGTGGCATAGGTGTACTTGAACAGGATGTTGTCGTACATGGTAAAGGGCAGATGAAGGCGGCTCACATAGCCCTCGCCCCAGACCGCGGATGCGCCCACGCCCGTAGCATATAGCGTGATCTTGTTGGTCTGCAGATAGCGGACGACCTCGCGCAGGGTAGCCTTGCTGCCATACTCCTTGCCGTCGGAGACGACGTAGATAATGCGGCGCCGTTCTTTGGGACGGGTTGAGAGTTCCTTGGCCGCGGAAAGAATTGCGTCGTTCAGAGTGTGAATCTCTTTGGGGAGGCTGATAAACGAGCCGTTGCCGGCGGAGCGTCCCGGCTGCAGGTTGGGGTCCACGCAGTTGCCGTTCTCGCGGATGTTGCAACCCGCCAGCGGACCGCTATTGATTGGTACCTGTTCATCGCTGCCGGACGCCTTGGCCAGGGCCAGCACCGCGGGCAGGCGGTTGCCCTCAGCGCCGGTGAACCCGGTCCACTCTTTGGCACCGTTGTTGTAGGTAAACACTGCCACTTCGTCGTAGGGCGTGAGTGCACCCTGGATGGCGCCCAGCGAGTCGTTTACCTTCGCCATCACGTCCGACGTCAGGCTCTGGTCAATCACAAAAGCAATCGAAAGCGGAGCCGGATCCACGCTGAACGTCCTGAGCACCTGACGGACGTTATTCTCATACACCTTGAAATCGCGGTAGGTAAGCCCGGCCACCTGGCTGCCCTTCGCATCCTTCACAATCACCGGAACTTCAACGTAATTCACGTTCACAACGTATTTCGTAATTGCAGCGGCGCCAAGCTCGGGAGCAGTGGTCTGTATATCGTCCTTTACCTGGCTTGAAGGCGGCTGACTCGAAGGCGGCTGGCCGCTGGGCGTCTGCGCCGGTTGTTGAGGCGGATTTGCCGACGGCGACGTTGGACTGGTTGAGGACGACTTCGGGTTCCCTGAAGAATCGGAAGCAGAACCGGGCAAACCCTCCGCGCCCTGGCCGGGCGTAATGGGGCCGTCCACACCCGACAATGGCGGGGGACCCTGGGGAGCTGGGGCGTCCGGCACTGTAGTTTGCTGCGTCTGGGCCAAGAGTACCGGACTCAGATATAGGCTCGAACTGAGGAGCGCCGCCAGCGCTATTGCTTTAGAACCGAGCTTCACAGGTATTTCGTCCTCCCAGACCGCTCAAAAAAGCCGTTCGACGGCCCGCGGATGCACTCCGCGCTGGCCCCAAAAACCAGGAGGCCTGCACCTGTCAGAGTATCAGACGCGCCACCTTCCCGCAGGTTGCCTATCGCCGTATAAAGAGTTCCGGTATGCTCTCTTAGGGGCAACATTCCCGTCTAATTGACCAGCATGAGCACCCGTTTCGCAATATCTGTTCTCGTTCTCGCCCTGCCGGGGTTGTCCGCGGCAGCATGGGCTCAGCTCGCTCCCTCCCCGGATGCGCCGCCGGTCAGCACCGCGCCAGCTCCGGCACCCGATGAAACGGCGGTGGCTACCCTCAAAATGAACGTCAACCTGGTCGATCTGTTTTTCACCGTGAAGGACAAAAACGGAGAACCGGTTCCCCATCTGACCAGGAACGACTGCGCGGTGCTCGAAGACAAGGCGCCGCAAACGCTGAAGAACTTCGTGGCCGAAACCGATCAACCTCTCACGCTAGGGATTCTGCTCGACACCTCCGGAAGCCAGCAAAATGTGCTACCGCTGGAACAGGATGCCGGAAGCCAGTTTCTCCAACGTGTGCTGAAGTCCAAAGATGAGGCTTTTCTGGTCTCCTTCGACGTGAATGTGGACCTGCTGCAGGACTTCACCAACAGCGCGCACCTGCTGGCACGTGCCATGAGCAAGGCAGAGATCAACACCGCGGGCGGCAATGGCGGATACGGCATTCCCGGAGCCGGCGGGGGAACCATTCCCACCATCGGAGCTCCCAAGGGAACGCTGCTCTACGACGCGATCAACCTCGCCGCCAATGAAAAGCTGAACCAGGAGAGCGGCCGCAAGGCGATGATCATTCTTACCGACGGCGAAGACGAGGGCAGCCGCACCAAGATTGGCGAAGCGATCGCCGCGGCGCAAAAGTCCAACGTAATTATCTATGTGATTCTGATTGCCGACCGCGGTTTCTATGGCGGGTTCAACATGGGCTATAGTGGCTATTCGGCGGCAAGAAGGATTTCGGATGAGACCGGCGGCCGGCTGATCGACGTGGGCAACAATGGCAAAAAGCTGGAAGCAGCATTCCAGCAGATCGAAGATGAACTGCGCACCCAGTACGTGGCCAGCTATACACCCAGTAATACCAAGCTCGACGGAAGCTTTCGCCGGATCGCTGTGCAGTGCAATGGGGATGGGTTGAAGGTACAGGTGCGCAAGGGATACTACGCACTGGCGCCACAGAATTAGCTTATCTGTCTCTCAGGGCGATCCGCCTGCAAATAGAATGTCCAGCCTGGAAGTGTTTACGCAAATCAGGAAGAAACTCCCCTTCAAAACCAAGCCGCGCATTCACTGTCTTGAAAACACCGGTGGCGCCGGCGCCCAATTCTACTTCTTATAAATGCGGGTGTTAAAAGGTTCGTCCCTGTTTTGTATTCATACACTCAGTTACCTAAGTCCCGATACCCGGTAATCTGGCGCATTTCATTGGTCTTCTTTAATATCGGCAACAGTAGGAAAAACTTAAGGCCATTCCGCAAAGTTTTTCCACACAACACACTCAGCACCGAGGAGCCCGCCATGATTACCAACTGCGCTGTTAATGAAAGCTACGAAATCAGCCCCCGGTTTCAGCGCACCGTCGAAGAACGGATCGCGCGGCTGGAGCGAGATGCCCAAAGCGATGAATCGCTCGTGGCGCAGCTTTTAGACGGCGATCATATTCGCAGACAAATGCGCCTGGTAGCCATACAGCGTGCAGAAGCGCTGCGCATGAGGCTGTTTCTCGATCGTGCCCGCACCCGCCTGCCCAGGCCGCTGATCGAGCTTTAGCTGCGCGCAGTTACTCACCAGCCTTGGCTGCCATTGCTTCCACGGCCGCAATGTTCGGTGTCAGTTCCAGTGGAAAGCCGTGGCGCTGCTGCAAATAGGCAGTGCAGTTGTAAGCCATCCAGACTTTCCCGTTTCCGGCTTGCCTCACCAGAATCTTCAGGGGGAGATCAATCGCGGCGCTGGGCGCAGCGAGCATGATCGGCAACTCGGTAGCCGGAATCTTCAGCCCTGCCTTCTCCGCTGTGGTCGATCACGGCAAACAGAGTCGCCCCCTTGCTTTCGAGAATTCCCTTGAGCTTTGCAATCGTTTCGTCCACCGAATGGTTGCTGGGGATCTCGTCGATCCCCTTGTCTGTGTTCAGCATCGTGCCTATCTCCCCGATCGAAGCAATTGCGCGAAGAATTCGAATCGCGCCCTTACCTTCATCGTGAATTTTTGCGTCTCCGCGTTAAGTTTGTTGCGGTCAGTGCCTTGGGCTGAATCTCCATCTCAAATTAAAATCAACGGCGAACTGCTAATATCTTTCCACAAGCGGAGCTAAACGTCGGCACTCTCCGGCAAGCGGCTGCCGGAATCAAAGAGCATCGATCCCGAAAGCCAACAACACTTCGACTGGAGGCGGAGGCGAGATGAACATCGGCTCCTCAGGCAAAGTAGTGCTGGTAGCAGGCGGTACCGGCGGCTTGGGCCGCGATGTGAGCCTCGCGTTCTTGCGCGAGGGCGCCAAGGTGGTCGTCTCCTATCGCAAAGAGGAGGAGTTTGCCGCCTTGAAAGCCGCCGCAGGTCCGGCCGCCCCAGCGCTCTATGGACAGATCGTCGACATTACCGACGAGGCCGCCGTGGCTGAGTTCGTCGCCGGCGTACTCTCGCGACACGGTCAGCTCGACTCCGTTGTCAATACTGTCGGTGGCTACGCGGGCGGCATAAAGCTCTGGGACCTGGAAACCAGGATTCTCGACGCAATGCTCAGCCTCAACCTGCGTTCGGGTTTCATATTGGCGCGCGCAGTCTTGCCGGCAATGCTCAAGCAGGGGCGTGGATCCATCGTCAACGTCGCGGCAAAAGCTGCATTCGATCACGGAGCGGGCGCGGCCGCCTATGCCGCGTCCAAGGCCGCCGCGGTGGCGCTCATAGATTCACTCGCCGCGGACACAAAGGGAACCGGTGTACGAGTGAATTCCATCCTGCCAAGCATCATTGACACATTGCCGAATCGGAGGGCAATGCCCAACGCCGACTTTGCTGCGTGGCCAAAGCCCCAGGACATCGCACAAGTCATCCTGTTTTTGTGCAGCGACATGGCCACGACAATTCATGGGGCGTCGATCCCGGTCTACGGCAATAGCTGAAGTGGGTCTCAAAACATTGAGATAAGGTCGACGCAGGAGTGCGGAGGATGAACCAGGTTATCCGTCCTGTGGCATCCTCCTGGAGAAAATTCCGCCCTGCGCGATGCCGAAGTGAGCAGGCAATTTGCGGAACTGCTCCAGGGCCACTTAAAAACGCAGACCCTTAATAGTGTGCAAGACCTCTGGACGATGTTTTCCACTATTTGTCTGATTGGGGTTCAGCAGGACTAATATATAGGGGGATTCGGCCTCATCTGCATATCTCTTCCTGGCTTGGAGGTCTGCACCCTCAGTACCATGCCAGTTGTTACCTTCGCTATAGATCTCTAGCACAGAACTGCCATTGCTCGGATTGCAACCGCATTAGTAGCGTTTAGGTTACGTTTCACGGCGTCTGTTCGGGATCATAAAAGGGCATACTGAGGCTGTTCCCCAGAAAGCGGTATTGACGCGGCTGCCAAGCTCAAAGAGCTTGGATACTGGAGAGCAGTTAATGAAGGCTCTGTGAGAATTGCTCGAAAGATCAGGCAAAACAGAGCGTCTTGTGGAATAGGCAGCGAGTGATGCTTGCCCAGGTTGTAGGATCGAAACAAATTCAAGAAGCAGCCCCAGCGGTGTAAGCGGCTGAACATTGAATTTAGCGGTGAAAGCGGATTTGAAACTCCAGAAAGACACAACCAGCAGCACGTTGGTATTTCCCAAAAGGATGACCATGACATCGATGAGTGTACGCAGTCTTTTCGCTTCGTTTTGCGCAATTGTTACCTTAACCTCTCTGAGCGGTGTCCAGGCTTTGGGCCAGAACCCCGCGGCGCCAGAGCAGGTGACTGTTGCAAGCAGAGTGACGCAACCGATCGATGAGAGCGCTCGCGTTGCCTTAAAAGGCACGGTACATCCGCTGGCCAACGCGGCCAACGATCGTGGTGAGGCGCCCGAGAGCCTTCCTCTGGGTCGAATCCACATGGTTCTGCAGCGAAGCGACAGCCAGGAAAAGGCTCTGCGTCAACTGCTCCAGGATATGCACATGCCGGGCAGCGCGAACTATCACAAATGGCTTACGCCGGACCAGTTTGGCAGCCAGTTCGGACCCTCGGACCAGGATATTGCCACCGTCGAGTCATGGCTTCAGTCGAAGGGCTTCGCCGTCAAGCAAGTCAATCCCGGCAGACAGACAATCGAGTTCACCGGCAACGCAGGCCAGTTCCGCGACGCCTTCCATGCCGCAATCCACCGTTATCAGGTCAACGGGAAAACCCACTACGCCAACGCCGCGAACCCTGACATACCCGCGGCGCTTGCGCCGGTTGTTGGAGGATTCGTCTCACTCAACAATTTCCCGGCGAAGAGCGATGCTGTTTCACCGGGCAAGGCCTCCTACCAGCCAGCGACGCACCAGGCAAAGGCTGAGTGGACGAATGGAAGTCCCTACAGTCTTCTGGTGGCCCCGGCAGACCTTGCTGTACAGTACGACCTGAACCCGCTCTATGGGTCCGGAGTCACCGGGACTGGCCAGAGCGTCGCCGTCATTAATGATTCCAATATTGACGTCAGGTTGGTAAATCTATTTCGTTCGACTTTTGGCCTGTCGTTGAATCCTCCGCAAATAATTATCGACGGCAACGACCCGGGGATCGGGGGCATCAACAATGCGGGTCCCAATGGCGATACCACTGAAGCCTATCTGGATGTCGAGTGGTCCGGAGCCGTAGCGCCAAACGCGACGATCTATCTGGTCATCGCCCAAGACACAAGCGCCGAATCGGGATTGTATCTTGCCGCCGAACGTGCGGTGTACAGCAACATCGCTCCTGTGATCAGCTTTCCCTTTGGGGAATGCGAACAATATCTCGGCGCAACCAATACATTTTTTAACAACCTTTGGGAGCAAGCTGCCGCCCAGGGAATTACGGTCGTGGTTGCCGCTGGAGATACCGGCTCATCGGGCTGCGTGGCTGGCGAATACGCGGTCAGCGGTCTGGGCGTCAACGGCATGGCGTCCACACCGTACAACGTTGCGGTCGGCGGCACCGATTTCTATTACTCCTTCTACGCGAATGCGACGCAAGCCGAGCTCGCGCAATACTGGAACAATGCCAATACAACCTCGCCTTCTGTGGCTTCCCTGTACGGATATATCTCCGAGCAGCCATGGAACGACAGCCAATATGGGTTTAACATAAACACCGACCCCAATGGATACTCACAAGTGAGGGGTGGAAGCGGGGGAGCGAGTAGTTGCTCCTCAGGCACCGGAACGGGTGCAAGCGGGAACGGCTGGGCTACATGCAGCGGCGGATATGCCAAGCCCGCCTGGCAGGCTGGCGCCGGCGTCCCCAAGGACTCGGTTCGCGATATTCCCGACGTTTCCTTATTCGCTTCCGACGGCCAGAACTACTCCTATTATCCCGCCTGCGCCAATGACGGCGACTGCCAGCCTGTAGCTGCAGGCACCCCCGTTCAAGTCACGGCCGTGGGCGGCACCTCCGTGGCGTCGTCGGCCTTTGCCGGCGTGATGGCCCTGGTCAACCAAAAATATGGCGCCCAGGGGCAAGCCGATCACACGTTATACGCACTCAAGACGCAGTACCCGGCGGCCTTCCACGACGTAACTGTCGGCACCAATTCGCAACCGTGCAACATGACAACGGTCACCTACGGCGGGATTTCTTATCCTCGCCTGGATTGCATCGCAGTATCCAATCCCTATACCGTAGTCGACCCCTACTATGGCTCGACGACGGAAGGCGAACTGGGCACCGGGACCACGCCCGCCTATAATGCCGCGGCTGGATACAACCTCGCCACCGGGTTGGGCTCCATCGACGCCAACGTTCTGGTCGGCGACTGGCCCAATGTGAAATTTGCCGCCACCACGACGACTTTGACTCCGTCTTCCACTTCATTCACCCACGGAACGCCAATCATCATCAGCGGGTCAGTTACAGCCACAAGCGGCACACCGACCGGCGATGTTGCCTTGATGACAGACAGCCCAACGCCTTTGCAGCAGGGACTCACATTTTTCAGCTTGACGAAAGGCGCCTTCTCGTCGAACTCCGTCATCGGTCTTCCGGGTGGCACCTATGACATCTGGGGTCAATACGGCGGCGACAGCAAGAATGCGCCCAGTACCTCCGCAAAGACAGTGGTTACGGTGGCTCCAGAGAGCAGCACACTTTCCCTAAGTGTTGAAGAGATCGGGAGAACGGACCCCTTGACGGCGATTCCCTATGGCGCTCCGATGGAGGCTATCGCGCAGATTATAGGCAGTAGTTGCACTTCGAGCTGCGTCAACCCCACCATCCCGACCGGCACCGTGACGTTGCTTGATAGCGGAACTGCGGTGAATACCACGCCAGTCAATGTCACAGGGACAGCGCAATACACCAAGCCGTATGCGTCTGGAGCCCATACGATTTCCGCCAGCTATTCGGGCGACTCCAGCTACAAAGCCTCCTTATCTTCCGCAGATGCGGCCACTGGCGCATCGGCCTCCTACCCTTTCACGGTGGTTAAGGATACGCCGACGGTTCTGCTGACCATTAATGGAAGTGCCACCGCGCAAGGCGTTGCCGGTCAGCCGACAGTGCTCACCATTCAGGTTGTCAACTCCAACGCATCCTCAAGTACTGCCGCGCCGCCAACCGGAACCGTTACTCTGGCGGGCGCGCCTGCGGGCGTCCCGACCACGGCCAAACTGGCGTCCGCCGTGTATACCGCCGACTATTCCGCGGAAGGTGTCGCCACTATCGTTTTTCCAGCAACTACCGCGGCCGGAACCTATCCAGTCACCATCAGCTATCCCGGTGATAATAACTACAATACCGTTCCGACTACGCCGATCTCCGTAACCATAGCCTCGAGCGCCCTATTGCCTACAATCATTACAGCAACCGCGAGCGCCCCGACAACATCGCTATTGGCCAGCATCTCGATCGCTGGGTCAGTCTCCGGCCCGACCGGCACCGTCCCGCCCACTGGCACTGTGAGTATTTCCGACTCCGGCGTGTCGTTCGGTTCGCCTGCTCTCTATGTATCCACTGGCGCTACCGGGACCAGTACCCCTTTCACACTTTTGTATAACACTGAGTTGTTGAGTCAGGGCGCCAACCTGATAACTCTTACGTACTCCGGCGACAAAAACTACCAGCCGTCAACCACCACCATCAGCCTCTTGAATCCCCTCTCCGATTTCAACTTGACCCCGCAATCCCCCACGGTTTCTGTATTAGCGGGCAGCAAGGTGACGGACGCAGTCTACATATCTTCGACGAATGGGTTCGCCGGCAAGGTGAGCCTTGCCTGCACTGCGGCTCCGGGCGTTACCTGCACTCCCTCCCCGTCCTCGGTTACCCTCACCAGCGGCGGCGCCGCTACCGCGACCCTCACCATCGCCGCCCCAGCCGCCACTGCCGCTGGAAAATACAATGAGCAGGTTACCGGAACCGACTCCACCGGAAACTACATCCACAACTTAAGCATCCAGGCTTTGGTTACCATACCCCTGACCATCACCACCGCAGCCACTCTGCCGTCTGGGGTCTTCGGAACAGCCTATACCCAGAGGCTGGCGGCCTCGGGCGGTTCGGGCTGGGGTTACACTTGGTCGCTTACGCCGGCGGACCAAAGCAATCTCGCGGCTGTAGGCCTGAAGCTGTCCAACTCGGGCGTCCTGTCCGGCGCTACACCGATAGTGGGCAATGCAGCCTTCACCGCGACGGTGACGGACTCCTTTAAGAACACGACCTCGGTCCTCTTCAAGGTGACCATCAACAAAGCCACGCCAACGATCACCTGGGCAACGCCTACGGCTATCACCTATGGAATGGCTCTGAGTACGATCCAACTCAATGCAACCGCATCCGCGGTTTTGGCCGGCAAGAGCACCCCAGTCCCCGGGACCTTCGCTTACACCCCGGCTTTAGGGGCCGTGCTCGGAGCTGGATCGCAGACGCTTTCAGTGACATTCACGCCAACCGATACGACCGACTACAGCAGCGCCACCGTCGCCGTGCAATTGACGGTCAACAAGGCTACGCCAAAGATCACCTGGGCAACGCCTACGCCGATCTCATACCTCACAGCGCTAAGCGCAACCCAACTCGATGCGAGTTCGGGCGGAGTTGCCGGAAGCTTCGTCTACACCCCGCCAGCCGGCACAGTGCTCGCACTTGGATCGCAGACGCTTTCAGCGACATTCACGCCGACCGATACGGCCGACTACAACACGCCGCCCCCGGCTACGGTGACCCTAACAGTCGACAACAAGACTACGCCAACGATCACCTGGGCAACGCCCGCGGCGATCACATACGGCACAGCGCTAAGCACAACTCAACTCGATGCGAGTTCGGGCGGAGTTCAAGGAACGTTCGCCTACACCTTGGCTTCAGTGCCGGTGAAGGTAGGCACAGTGCTCGGAGTTGGATCGCAGACGCTTTTGGCGACATTCACGCCAAACGACACGACTACCTACAACAGCGCCACCGCCACCGTGCAATTGACGGTCGGCAAGGCTACGCCAACGATTACCTGGGCAACGCCCGCGGCGATCACATACGGCACAGCGCTAAGCGCAACCCAACTCGATGCGAGTTCGGGCGGAGTTGCCGGAACGTTCGTTTACACCCCGGCTACAGGGGCGGTGCTCGGAGCTGGATCGCCGACGCTTTCGGTGACATTCACGCCAACCGATATGACCGACTACAACACAAACGTCGCCACCGTGCAATTGACGGTCAACAAGGCATCCCCCTCCGTCACGGTGACGCCGTCCGCATCCAGCATCACGACGGCACAGGCACTGTCAGTGACCGTTGCCGTCAGCGGCACGGCGACCGGCTCGGTGACGCTGACGAGCGGCAGTTACGCCTCAGTTTCGACAACGCTGAGCAGCGGAAGTGCTCAGATCACGATCCCCGCCGGTTCGCTGGCGGCGGGCAGTGACACGCTGACAGCCAACTACTCTGGAGACAGCAACTATAGTGCAACCATCGGCAAAGCCCCAGTTACAGTCTCAACGCCGGTAAATCCCGGCTTCACCATCACTGGTTCGGCGGTCTCCGTCGCTCCCGGTGCAACCACGGGAAATACATCCACAATTACAGTCACCCCTGCCGGTAACTTCACTGGCAGCGTGACGCTGACCGCCGCCATCACAGGCCCAGCGGGCGCCCAGTATCCGCCTACTGTGAGCTTCGGTTCAACCAGCCCGGTGAGTATTACCGGTTTGGCAGCCGGAACGGCCACCCTAACGGTCTCCACAACGGCGCCCAGCAGCGCGGCGTTGAGTTACCCCGAACACCGCGGAGTTCCCTGGTACACCGCGGGCGGCGCGATCCTGTCCTGCATCCTGCTCTTCGGTATTCCGGCGCGTCGCCGTCGCTTGTGGAACGCGCTTGGAATGCTGGCGATACTCGTGACGCTCGCCGGCGGTATGATTGCCTGCGGCGGTGGTTCCACCACCACCACCACGCAAAGCAATCCCGGCACCACGGCTGGAACTTACACCGCTACTGTTACGGGTACTTCGGGCGCGACGACGGCCATGGGTACTGTCACAATTACAGTGCAATAGCTCCGGGCTGAATCCAGGCTGCCGCATCCTTTCAAGGGTGTGGCAGCCTTCGTTTTGCCAGATACTTGCCATCTGCACTCGCCTGAGCAGTCGATTCAAGTGTCTGCCACGACTGGACTCGAACCAGCGACCCTGTCCGCATCAAGGACTCTATCACTCGTACTTTCAAAAACTTACAGGTCAATGGAGGCTGCCGAAGAGCGCCCAAATACTCCTAGAGCGCGATCGCTGACCAGAATACCCAGAGTCCCAGCCGTCAAAAAGCGGACAGGTCTCTCTCGCTCATCGATCTACCGTAAGCATCCAGTGGGGAAGGCTGGACCCTTACGCGCATTACGGCCCCGCAAGGAATTCTCGCAGCGTGACACCGCCCTCCCTCTGCAACTTATAATCGTGCCAGGGCCGCCGATCGGCCCGATCTTCCCTGCAAAGAGAGAAACGCCTTGGCACGAGAGCTTTCGACCGCAAGGCTTGCCCGCAAAGAGTGCATCTCCGAAGTAGCCCAGTGTTACCACTTCGAGTTTGTCGTCGACGCCATGGAGAGCTTCCCTTACGCGCCAGGCCAGTTTGTCTCCGCAGTGGCAGAGGACGTGA
>Ga0224555_1001332_pt1 | contig 34728 bp, 28 predicted proteins | sample 714S23034metaG_FD_180687 | JGI IMG/M metagenome (GOLD analysis project Ga0224555, IMG submission 180687) | Peat soil microbial communities from Stordalen Mire, Sweden - 717 S2 30-34 | ecosystem: Environmental > Terrestrial > Soil > Wetlands > Peat | place: Sweden: Norrbotten County, Stordalen... | reverse complement strand
AGTTGCCGATTCGGCGCGCTGAAGGGCTAACCTACTTCACTACGTCCCCAACATAAACTGTCGACACCGCAGCTTGTTCAATGAGAGACATTCCATTGACGGCCATAATTTTCAACTTGCTCATTGGCACGTAGACAATATCCTGAGCCTGGAGCTGCAGCGGCGTTGCCTTGCCACCAGTTATGGCTTTGTAGCTGGTCGAAAACTCCGTAAAGGTGCCGTCAGGCTTACGGCGGATCACTCGTATTTCGGTTGTCTTTGCCTGCAGGATCGTGCCCGACGCAAGCGAAATCGCCTGGATAACATCGAGTTTCCCGTCTTCCTGCATCAAGTAGCCGCCGGGCCGGGTAACTGCGCCAAGCACATACACAATTCCGGCTCTGGGCACGATCACGGTATCGCCATCGTGCACCATCACGTTGCTGATTGTGTCCCCGTTGCTATTGCGCCCGTAATGGTAGGTGGCGGTCTCAACCTTGCCATCGTCATCGTGTCGCACCTGTATCTCGCCACCGGCGATCGGGGTTTCTCCGCCCGCAAACGAAATAACATCCAGCAAGCTGTGCGGAGCCAGCAACTGCAAGCGACCCGGCGAACTCACTTCGCCGATCACTGTCACCAGTGTCGGAGCGTATTGGACGATATTGAGGGTCACTTGCGGGTTCTTGAGTATCTCCGCCGACTTGAAGGAATTCTGAATCTTCTGCTGAGCCTCGGCCTGCGTATCTCCAGCGACATGCACAACGCCGGCAAAGGGCAAGACCAAGTTGCCGTCAGGGCCTACGCGGTATTGGCCCGATAGGTCCGGCTCGTCGAACACCTCCGCGTCGAGCAGAAATCCGGGTGCGATTTTCAGATTCGAAAAGTCCTCGGGAACAGCGACTATTCCACCTCCCGATGCCATCTTCGAAGCTGCTCCCGCGCCGCCCGAAGAAGATCCACCTCCGATACCTGAAGCGGTCTGCGGTGCTGCCACCTGTGCCCGAAGTGGCACCGCAAATGCGACGATCGTCAACGCCAATGCGGAGCCGGCAATGAATCGTAAGCGCATATCAGGCCTCCTCGCCGTAGTACTTGTTGTCGCCGTAGTAACCATAGGAATAGTAGTATTCCACCGACTTGGTATCCATTCCGTTGACCACGAAACCCAATTTGTGGCCGTAGCTGTGGGAGAGAACTTCGACTGCCCGTCTCAATACCGGACGTGTTGTTTTCTGGGAGCGAAGAACAATGATCGTGCCATCCGCCTTGGTGGAAAGGATTACCGGATCAGTGACCATGAGCACCGGCGGGCTGTCGATAATCACCAGATCGAATTGCTGTTTGGTCTCCTCAAGCAGCGCGTCAAAGCGCCTGGAATCGATCAACTCGGCCGGATTTGGGGGAGTGGTGCCGGAAGGGAGAAGAGATAGATTGCCGAGAGACTCGTGGGGAATAATGGATTCGGATAACTGCGCGCCGCCGGTCAGCACTTCACTTAGTCCCGGGGCCTTTGCCACTCGAAAGAGGCTGTGCATACTTGGTTTGCGCATGTCCGCGTCGAGCAGAAGCACTCGCCGCCCATGTTGCGCAAAAGCTATGGCAAGGTTGTAGGAAACTGTCGTCTTGCCATCACCGCCAAGCGGGCTGGTTATCAGCAGCACCCGCAACGGCTCATCCGCCGCAGAAAGCAGAATGGCGGTGCGCAGCGCCCGATAGGCCTCTGATACGGGCGCATTGGTGCGTGTCAGCAGGAGGCTCTGTTCCAGTGGATTCACCCCCGGGGCCGCGCCCTCAGTTCCCTGCTTTCCACGTTGGCTGTCCTCCGACCGGATAAGAGGAATATAGGAGAGCACCGGGAGCAAACCGATCTTCTCAACCTGGTCCGTGGTCACAATGGATTCATCCAGGTTCTCTCGCATAAAAGCAAAAGCCACGCCGAGGAATAAACCCGCCCCCAAACCGACAGCGGGATAGAGTCCCCAGTTAGGGCGCGTCGGTTTTGCGGACGCCCGGGCCTCATCCACCAGATTGAGGTTGGTGGCGCTAACGACAGCCTGAATTTTGGCTTGCTCCAGCCTTGTATACAGCCCGTCGTAGAGCTCCCGGTTGGATAGAGCCTCGCCAGCCAGTACCTCGAGCTGAATGGTATTGTCGTTGAGCTTATTTACTTCCGTCTGTTGCTGGTTATAAGACTGGCGGATACCTTCTTCTGTCCGGCGAGCCAATTCGAGATCATTCTTCGCTCGCTGGTTGATTCGCTTGAGCTCATCCTTGATGGCTTCGTTCAGAGCGGTCATCTCGCCTTGCATTTCTGTCAGATGAGGGTTCCTCGGACCATATTTCGACAGCTCGTCGCCATACTGCACGCGCAGCGCGGCTTCCTGGGTGCGCAGGCCCTGCAATACGGTCAGTCCCTGACCCTCGGTGATCACCGTAGGGCCGCCAGCAGTTGCAAGACTGCTCGCGCCGAGCCCCGAAACAACTTCCGGGCTCTGTGTTTGCGTCAATTGATAGATTGCTTCTTTGGTGATCCGGTCCGCCTCGGCTTCGGTCAGTTCCTGGTTCAAGGCCGCCAGTTTATCGACAGCTGGAATATGCATGCCGCCGCCCCCGCCGCCACCGCCGCCCTCCCCGCCGCCGGAACCCCCAACCATTCCCAACATCAGAACACTCAGTCCGGTTTTGCTTTCATAGTCGGAGAGTTTTTGCTGGGAGGCCGCTACCCTGGCCTTGAGATCGACCAACTGGGTAGTGAGAAAGTCCGAAGCCCGCGCCGTTGCTGTGAAATGGTAATGCTCGTATTCATCAATGTATTGGTCGACATAGGTATTGGCTACATCGGCGGCCCGCTGCGGATCGTGGTCGACGTACGCGATGGTGATCAGCCTTGCGTCCGGTACCGCCCCTACTTTAAGTTTTCCTTGCACGATCTTCAAAAGTCGGTCCCGCGTGGCAGGCGCTTTTTCCAGCGGACGCCCAAGCTCTGCCTTGATTTCGCGATTCCAGCCGAACAGTCGCGGCTTATATTGGTAGGCCTTATCCAGATCCAGCTTTTGGATCACCATGAGCGTAGTTGTGTCGCTCTGCAAAACTGTCGAGTGTGTGGTCAACTCCGTCTTGAGATCATCTTCCCCGCCCAGACTGGAAGCAATACCGGCGAGACCTCCCGCATCCACGCCGCTGGAACCCTGTTTATCCACCAGCAACGTCGCGGTGGAAGTATATTGACTGGTGACCAGGGCGCAGTACAAATATGCCAGGGCCAATGCACTCAGCGCCCAAGCGAGTATCAATGGCCGCCGCTTCCGCAACACCCGAATGACATCGCGCAATGACTCCTCTTCATGGGAATCGGGGCCTCCCGGTGAAACCCTACGAAAAGATGATTGTGAATTGGGCCCTGGGACGTTCTGGCCCGGGCGATCGGAAGGCAGACTCATTAAGACCACACTCTCCTTAGGCGGGTGAACGCCATGTCGATTCGATGGCAGAGGCAACTGCTATTGTCAAAATGTTATCATAAGAATCCCGGCTCCGACGGATGCGGCAATCAAATCGCCGGCCTTATGGAAGGCGCCTCAACTAGCCGTGTAAATCTCACAAACAACAACGATTATGGACTAGTCTCTGAGCTCCTGACAGCCAGCGCATTTCCATTGCCGAAGGTCGAATGCCTGGCGTGTGATCGTGATGCTTTGGCGAGACGTTGGTACTTCAAAACTGGACCTGAATCGCACCCTGGCAGCGCTGAGAATTGCAGCGAATCGTCATGCCGCCACGGTCGTAAATCGGAGATGTTGGCGAGAAGCTGGGAGGCCGATTCCGAGCAAGCTGCCGCCTTCTGTCTTCGGCACCTTGATGAGTTTCTCAAGCACATCGAGAGCCCGGCGGTATGATCTTCGTCTTTTCGCATTCCATGCAATGCTTGCCGCACGAGAATTCAGACTGAATCAAACATCGCAAGGTGGGCACGTTTAGTGTGCGCAGCAGTTTGTGCAGCGTCGTCTCATTTGCGTTGCCCCATGGGACTCGCATAACTCCAAACGCGAATGACAAGTTAGTCGGATAAGTGAGAAAAGCTACCGGATTGCTTGAGCACGCAACGCCAAGCAACCGACAATGATGGCAGGCGCAACGAACCTGGATGTCGACGACGAATTTGAAAGCTTCACAATACTTTTGTATCGGAGCGCCCCGCGGGCTGCAGTTTTTCCGTGAGCAACCGGTACAGAAAGATACTGTTATAGATAAGGTAACGGCGCCACAGGCGTTGCGGCTCCTGGCAGAGCCGATAAAACCACTCCAGGCCGAAGGAACGCATGATTCTCGGAGCACGCTTTTTGGAGCCCGCAAGAATATCCACCGCCAGGCCGACCGCCAGCAAGACCGGCACGTTTAGCTCCTTCCTGAACTCATCGATCCAGGATTCTTGCTTGGGGCAGCCCAGACATACCCAGACCACGTCGGCCCTGGAGGCGTTGATCGTATCAACGATGCCCTGTTTCTCTTCCATCGTCAGGGTGCGAAACGGAGGGGAATAAACGCCGGCAACCTGGACTCCCGGATTCTTTTGCTGCAACATTCTGGCAGCCTTGGCGGCTACCCCTTCAGCGCCACCATAAAAGAAGTGCCGAAAGTTCCTGTCGGCAGTGGCAGAACAGAATGCAGGGAGAAAATCCGGTCCACATACCCGCTCAACCTGCTTGCCTGCCTTGCGCTTACCGTACCAGACCAGGGGCATGCCATCAGGACAATTCATGTCCGATCCCTGGAGTAACTTGAAGAATCCGGGGCTCTTGATCCCTTCCACGAGCATGTGAACGGTGCTGAATGTCACCATCCGTCCCCGGTCTCCGCGTTCGATCCAGGAACAGACCGTGCGGATGGCCGACGGCATATTGGTTGCTGCGACCGGGACACCGAGAAGACGAAACTGAGCGACGTCCGAATGATCCGTTCCGACCTGGCAATTGATAGCTGGGGATGCGTTTGTTTCCAAAGTGCTCTCCTCCATCAATGTACGAAAGAAAATGAACCAGAAACTGTATCTTGCGGCCTAGAAAGTGGAATCGAGTGACGGAATGGAATCAGCAGGGGACTCGATTAGTGATTAACCTCACTTTAACACGCAATTCGCGGGACATCAACACCGCTGTCACCAATCTTAGGTAATAAAGGAGCGCGCGGGCAGCGCCGCCTGGTCGGCTTTCAGCGGGTATGCGACCGCTTCGCCGCTCTCTCGGCCAGCAAGGCGAGCGTTCCATCAACGCATTGGCGAACCACCTCTTCCAGCGGCCGCGATGCATCGACCAAAACGGCTCTTCCCCGGATTGTGGCCGATTTGGCAAGTGCTCGATAGGCCTCGACCTGCCGTGCGGACTCCTGGACGGGGACTTCCTGCTTTCGGGCCTGCAACACTTCGGCGGGCGCGTCCAGAATGAGCACCATGTCCGGCCGGGGGATGAGGCGAGCAATCAGCCCAACCAGCCATCGCGGACCGCCATATCGAAACCTCCGCGTATCGATCAGGAGATCGTAATAGTAGCGGTCGAAGATCACCAGCGCGGAGCCAGCGAGGAGCGGATAGAGGCGCAGATAATATCCCAACCCATAATCTGCCCACAGATACAGCGCCTTTACCATCGATGCCAGGGATCCGCGCGGCGTCTGCCCGTGCGGGTCCGTATTGGGAGTTCCTCCGCCGGCTGAGGCGCCGAAGAGGTATGGCCGCAAATGAAATTTCCGGGTAGCGCTGAAAAATGGACTCATCGACCGCACATATTGTTCGATGACGCTGGACTTACCGCTGCCGTCCGGCCCCAGAATGGCCACGCACAGACCGGCGGGCTGAATCCACCGCCGGATGCCGCGTACGGGCCGTCCGGATTGTGTTTCCGCGGTGTCCGCGTTGACCGGCATCAATGGCTCCTCGTGGATCGATTTGAGAGCAAGGCCTCAGAGGACTCCGAGCCTGGAATTGCTGTCGCCGCAGCGCATGCTCCGATTATGCCAGACCACGGTTCCCCGGCCTGCCCCCGAGCCGCGGCAGCAAATCGTATATCCTCATGCCAGGGAGACAATTTGAGAGTTCTCTTGCTGCACAATCGCTACCAGATTCCTGGTGGCGAGGATATGGCTGTCCGCCAGGAATGCGCCATGCTACGCGCAGCGGGCTTCACCGTAGATCTGCTTGAAGCCAATAACGACGCCATCGGGAGCGCAGCGCAAAAAATAAAGGCCGCCATTCAGGTTCCCTATTCATTTTCGGCGCGGCAAATGGTCTCCGATCGTATTCTTGCCTTCCGTCCCGAAATCGTTCATGTGCATAATTTTTTTCCCACGCTGACTCCTTCTGTCTATGACGCCTGCCGGGGGGCCGGGGTTCCGGTTGTCCAGACCCTGCACAACTACCGGCTGATGTGCGCCAACGGGCTGCTATTCCGGGAGGGGCACGTCTGTACCGAGTGCCTGGGCCGCACTTTTCCGCTGCCCGCAATCCGGCACGGCTGTTATCGCGACAGCCGCCTGGGGTCGGCAGCCGTGGCCGCCATGATCGGCATCCATCGCATCCGGAATACCTGGATCCAGCGCGTGGATCGTTTCATCGCCCTGACTGAATTCGCGCGCGGCCTGTTTGCTACCGAGGCCGGCATCCCCAGGGAGAAGATCGCCGTCAAGCCCAATGCCGCGCCCGATCCGGGTCTGGGCGATGGTTGCGGCGGATACGCACTCTATGTGGGCCGGTTTTCGCGGGAGAAGGGGATCGAAATCGTGCTCGAAGCGGCCACCCGGGAATCGGGCCTGGGGATCGCACTGAGAGTCGCAGGCAGCGGTCCGCTGCAGGCAAAGGTTGAAGCCGCGCAAAGCGCCGGAAGACTCGAGTATGTGGGCTGGCAGGACCCGGACGGCGTGCGCCGGTTGATGCTCCAGGCACGCGTGCTGCTAATCCCCTCCCTCTGCTTCGAAGGGTTGCCCATGGTGGTGCCGGAGGCCTTCGGCGCCGGCCTTCCAATCATCGCCAGCCGCATCGGCGCATTGGCGACTCTGGTCGAGGACGGCGCCAACGGCCTGCTGGTCGAACCCGGCAATCCGGCGGCGCTAGCGAGTGCTGTTCGACGCATCGCTTCGGACGGCAGGCTGGAAAGCGAACTTCGCCGCGGGGCGCGCCAGACCTACGAAGCCTTGTATCGGCCCGAGGTCAACGTGAGACTGTTGCAGCAGATTTATGAGCAGGCCCGAGACCGGGCCGCAGCAGCGCGCTGAGCCCCGCGCGGTGCGCCCTCATCGGAGCGAAGAGCGCCTTACACTGGGTGCATGGCACTGAAGTTCACGACCTCCTACTTTGAAGATTCCCTGGCGCTCTTCCGGCAATACAAAAGCCTTGGCGATCGCGCCATGGAGCAAGTGACTGACGAGAAGCTCTTCGCCGCGCTCGACGGCGAGGCCAACTCGATTGCTATCATCGTCAAGCACATGGCCGGCAACATGCGCTCCCGCTGGACCGATTTCCTCACCACCGACGGGGAGAAATCAGACCGCAACCGCGACAGCGAATTTGTTGAGCCGCCGACTACGCGCAAGGCGCTGATGGAGGATTGGGAGAACGGCTGGGCCATTCTTTTTCAGGCGCTTGAGCCGCTCACCGATGCTGATCTTGGCCGCACGATTCTGATCCGCGGCGAGGCGCACTTGGTGCTGCAGGCCATCAACCGCCAGGTGGCGCATTACGCGTACCACGTGGGCCAGATCGTCCTGCTGGCCAAGCATTATGCGCGCGGCCATTGGCAATCGCTCAGCATAGCGCGAAACCGGTCGGCGGAGTTCAATCGCCAGGTCGCGGCGGGTGAGGCGAGCCAGCGCTAAGACTGCGCAATCGCGCCCGGCCCGGCGTCTGCCGCGATTGCTACAATGATGAATGGGCCAAGGCCGATATTTTTGCGTATAGCGCAAGCACAGCAAGGAGCACTCTCTCTATGGCGATTCCCGCCACCCAAATGCGTCCGGGCATGATCATCAAGCACAACGACCAGCTTCACCTGGTATTCAAGGTGGAGCATCGTACCCCCGGCAACCTGCGCGCTTTCATCCAGGCCAAGCTTCGCAACCTGAAATCCGGCGCGATGTTCGAGCACCGTTTCCGCTCCGCCGATGCCATCGAAAAGGTTGTGGTCGACGAGGTTTCGATGGAGTTTCTCTACGCCGACGGCGATGACTACTACTTCATGAATCCAGTCGACTACGAGCAGACGGTGCTGAAAGGTTCCACGCTCGGCGATGCGGTGGAGTACCTCACGCCCAACCTGCAGATCAAGGTGAGTTACCATGATGGGCAGGCTGTCGGGATCGAGCTGCCCTCGGCAGTGGAGCTGCAGGTGGTGGAAACCGAACCGGGCCTGAAGTCGGCAACCGCATCCAGCGTGACCAAGCCGGCCAAGACCGAAACCGGCCTGGTGGTGCAGGTCCCCGCATTTATCAACGAGGGAGAAAAAATCCGCGTGGATACCAGCGAAGGCGCGTATCTCAGCCGGGCGTAAGAACTTCATTCGTGTTTTGCGCAACCAATAAGGAGTTCCCGTGCCAATTCCCGCAGCTATCGCATCACCGGCAGAGATCTATCGCTTCAACTCCGATTTTCTGGTGAAGATGGTCAAGGACCTTTCACCGGAGGAGTGGTTGAGGCGTCCCAACGAAAAATCGAACCACATCGCGTGGATCGTCGGCCACGTAATCTGGTCGCGCAAGATGTTGGTCGGCCGGCTGGGCACGGAGTGGTCGCAGCCATGGCTCGGAGCGTTTGCCCGTGGCGGCAAATGCGAAGACGAAGCAGCTTACCCGTCGCCGGCTGCCCTGATGGATGCCTGGAGCGAGCTGTCCGGAATCCTGGCCGGCACGCTGGAGGGAGTTTCGGAGGAAGCGCTCGCGGAGCCTTCCACGAAAGGGCCTCCGAGCACCGACGGCAAGGTGAGCGGCGTGGTCAACTTTATGGCGATCCATGAAACGTACCATGTGGGCCAGGCATCGTATCTGCGAGGCTGGCTGGGCCACAAAGGGCTGATGGGCTAGCCGTCTTCTGTGCCAAGGTTGATTGAAGCGGCGCGGCTTCGGGACGCACACCCCTGTTTCGTTCATAGCCTGGTCAAAATGCAGCCGGGGGAAATCACAAAGCGAGCAGGATGACGATCACCACCGCCGCACCGATGATCAAGCTGATCCGGTCAGTAAGCGCAAACGCGACCGGATCTTCGTCGAGGCGGCCCCGCGCAGCCCGCAGCCACACCCGGCAGAGCCAGAGGATCATGAAGGGCATGATCAGCCACAGCGTCGACGGATGCCGATAGAGATTCACCACGTCCCGCCCACTGATGTAATTGGCGAAGATGACCACGGCGGCAAATGCGCTGGCCGTACCGAAGCTGCGCATCTGTTCGATATCGCTGGACAGGTATCCGCGGCCATTTCTTGGCGGCAAACCGGTGGATCTGAGATTCTCAAGCTCCGCGAAGCGCTTGACGAAAGCCAGGGAAAGAAACAGGAATATGGCAAATCCGGCGAGCCAATGGGAGATGGGGGTTGCGGTTGCAGCGCTTCCGGCGAGCAGGCGCAGGGTATACAGGCCGGAGAGCACCAGCACGTCGACGAGCGCAATCCGCTTCAGGTATGCGGAGTACGCCAGGGTCGTGCCCAGGTAGAGCAGCAGCCAGCCGTAGTATCCGGCAGGTAGCAATCGGGCCCCGGAGAGCGCCAATAAGAGGAGGATGGCGACAACGCCAATTCCCGTAAAGGCGGGCAGATCGCCTGAGGCGAACGGCCGCAGACGTTTCCGAGGGTGGCGCCGGTCGGCCTCGATATCGAGCAGGTCGTTGACAATGTAGGCGGCCGAAGCAGTGGCGCAGAAGCAGCAAGAGGCCAGCAATGCGGTCATCAACAGGTTGACGGTAATCACATGCGCAAGCAGCAGCGGCACAAAGATAAGCAGATTCTTCGCCCACTGGTGCGGGCGCAACGCTTTGAAGACGGATTGGAGCGGCCGGCCGCGTTCCTCGAATATGTGTGCGGGGACAATGCCCAGCGCGCGCATTCTCATCCGCAATCTCAGGCTCGGATTGGCTACCATCGGTTTGGCGGCACGGGCCAGCAGCGGCAGATCTGGAGTGTCGTTGCCGATGTAATCGAATTCATTCGAGCCCAGCCGCTGGCGCAGGCTGTCGAGCTTTCTGATTCCGGTCAGGTTGGTTGCGCCATCGCTCCCCAGCACCCCGCTGAAGATCCCCAGATGGTCGGCAACGCGCCGCGCCAGGTGCACATCTGCGCCCGTGGCAAGATAAATGGCGCGGCCTCGTACGCGCTCTTGTTGCAGAAACAGAAGCAGCTTGCGATTGTACGGCAGATGCGCGACATCGAGAACGACCCGCTCGGTCACATACGCCTTGAACGCCGCTTTGCCGTGGATAAGGCGCAAAGGCAGCGTCAGCACTTGCAGCGGTTTGGTCCGCGACAAGACGAGGAGTGAATCGATCAGGGTATCCGACTTGACCAGCGTTCCATCCAAGTCGACACACAGCGGCCGGAGCTGTGCTGCTGCGAATTCCGGCTGAGAGGGGCTCTGGTGCAACCGTTCACCTCGTCTGGAGTGGCCGAATAGGATGGTCGAGCGCGGCCAGGACGCGCGTCTTTCTTCGCATCCTGAAGATGAGCCGATTTCGCTGGCTGATGAAATGCCGGAACGGCTCAAGTATACAGCGATCCTGAAGCGCAGGAAAAACCGGCGGCAATCGGATTCGACAGGAAAAGCCTGTCTCGGAGAGGCGCCCAACCATGCAAAGCGGCGTTGACGAGATTTCAGCGTCCCGCTTCAGGCAGCTTCACCAGTTTTGCCTCCAGCAGCGCCTCGATGGACCGCAGCGCCTCCAGCACGGATTCCGATACCGGCTCGTCCACCTGCACTACCGCCAGCGCCTTCACGGGCTTGGCGCCGGTCCGTTCACGGCCGAGCGCGAAGTTGGCGATGTTCACGCCCTGCTGTCCCAGGGTCGTGCCGATCTGGCCGATCACGCCCGGCACGTCCAGGTTGCGGCACACCAGCAGGCTGCCCTCGAGGGGGGTTTCGATGTCGATTCTGTCGAACTCCAGCAGCCGCGGCTGCTCTCCGTGAATCACGGTCCCGCTGGCGCGGCTCGTTCCCGCCGGGCCATGCAGCACTATGGTGAGCACGCTTGCCGCGCCGCCGCGATGGCTCTCCTCTTTGTCTTCGTGCACACGAATGCCGCGCTCCTCCGCCACGGCTGCCGCATTGATCCGGTTCACGTGCTCGGAACCCTGCAGCAGGCCGGCAATGGCCGCGTTGCGCACCAGTTCCGTCTTGACCTCGGTGAGCGTGCCGCCATAAATGAGATGAATTGCCTCGATCCCGCTGGTGCCTGCCTGGGCGAGGAAAGAGCCCAGGCGGCCAGCGAGGTCGATGTACGGCGCAATCTGCACGTACTCCTCGTGGCTCATGGAGGGCAGGTTCACCGCGTTCTGCACCACGCCCAGCTTCAGGTACTCGCGCACCTGCTGCGCAATCTGCACGCCGACCGCCTCCTGCGCCTCGGCGGTTGAGCCGGCGATGTGCGGCGTAAGGATCACGTTGTCGAACTCAAGGTATGGCGACTCTTTGGGCGGTTCCTGGGCAAACACATCGAGCGCCGCTCCGGCTACGTGGCCGCTTTTGAGCGCCGCGACGAGGGCCGCATCTTCCACCAGCTCGCCGCGCGCGCAGTTGATGATGCGCACGCCCTTTTTCATGGCGGCGAGCGTCTTCGAGTTGATCACGCCCGCCGTTTGCGGCGTCAACCCGACGTGTAGCGTGAGGTAGTCGGCGCCCGCGATCAGTTCTTCGAGCGTTACCACCCGGATCCCACTTTCCCGAGCCACGGCCGCCGAAACAAACGGATCGCTGCCGATGATCTCCAATCCAAAACCGCGCGCCCGCTTCGCCACTTCGAGCCCGACCCGTCCCAGGCCCAGAATGCCGAGGGTCTTTCCGCGCAGTTCCGCGCCCAGCAAGCTCTTCTTCTCCCATTTGCCGGCGTGCATGGTCGCGTTTGCCGCGGGCAGCTTGCGCGCCAGGGCCAGCATCAGGGCAATCGTCAGTTCAGCCACGGCCACGGCATTGGCGCCCGGCGTGTTCATGACCACGATGCCACGTCTTGTGGCAGCTTCGGTGTCGATGTTGTCGACGCCCACCCCGGCGCGGCCAATGACGCGCAGTTTCGGCGCGTGTTCGAGCAGCGCATCGTCTACCTGCACGGCGCTGCGCACAACCAGGGCGTCGGCGTCGGCCAGCGCGGCCGGCAACCCCTCCGGCAACTGATCGTGCGTTTTTACTTCCCAACCCGGCTCGGCCGCAAACACGGCCAGCGTGGCCGGAGAAACTTTTTCCGCCAGAACGATTTTCATCGCTTCTCCTCTTGCCTTCTCCGCGCCTTCGAATTCGTCGAAGCGGATGCCTTGCTGTTCGCAAAGCAAGTCGAACATGCGCATCACGGCGGCGTGCGGCTTTCCTTCGCCGCGCTCATACTTGGTCAGCGAGTTAGGATGGACCCCCAACCGCTCCGCCATTTCGTATTGAAAGAGATCAAGCTGTTTTCTCGCAATCAGCAGTTTCTCTCCAAATGCAAGCTCCGGCATGAATGCTCCAGATCAGTGAATGAGTGAATAAGTGAATGAGTGAGTAAGTGAATGAGTGAAAAAGTGAACGAGTGAATGAGTGAAGAAGTGAATGAGTGAAGGGAGCCGAACGAGGCTACAACCCAGATTTGCTCGCGCTCGATCTCGTTGGCTTTTTCACTTGTTCACTCATTCACTTCTTCACTCGTTTCCTCACTCCTTCACTGCCTTCGCATACACTTCTTGCGCTGCCGCCACAGCCTGCCCGTACATCACCGGCAGACCCAGCGTGTCTTTGACAATGTGTTCCATCGCTCCGAGCAGGGCTACGGTGTCAAGGTAGTCGAAGAATCCCAGGTGGGCCACGCGGAAGATTTTGCCCTGCATCTCGCCTTGGCCGTTGGCGATGACGAGGGCAAAACGCGTCTTCAGCGCCTTGACCACGTCGCTTGAGTTCATTCCCTCCGGCACCGCAACGGCCGTGGCCGCCGCGGCGGGAGCGGTGGGCGCAAACAGTGTGAAGCCCAGGGCCACCAGGCCGGCCCGCGTTGCCGCGGCGTTTACCTGCGCGTTCTCCACCAGCGCGATGCGGCCTTTTTCGAGATCGCCGCCCGCCTGCCCGGCGATGTAATCGAGCGCGGCGCCCAGCCCGGCTACCAGCGCCACAGCCGGCGTGTACGCGCTCTCACCCTTCACCGCGTTCTTCCGTTCCTTGCGCAGGTCGAAGTAGTAGCGCGGATTTTTTGACGTCTCCATGGCCGCCCACGCACGCTCGCTCACGCTCAGGTAGGCGAGGCCGGGAGGAATCATGACCGCCTTTTGCGAGCCGCCGATCAGGATGTCGATGCCCCAGACGTCCACATCGAAGTGGGTGGTTCCCAGGCCGGTAATCCCATCGACTACGAGGAGCGCCTGGCTGCCGGCCTCTTTGAGCAGCTTGGCGATGGCTTCCACGTCGTGACGTACGGCGGTGGAGGTCTCGGTTGCCTGCAGGAATACGGCTTTGTGCTCGGGCTTGAGTGCGGCGCGGATCTGGGCCAGGTCGAAAGTCTGTCCGTAGGGAGCCGTGACCACATCCGGCTGGCAGCCGAAGGCCTTCACGAGGCCAACCCAGCGTTCCCCGAACTTGCCAGCTGTGAGAACCAGAACCTGGTCACCCGGCGAGGTCAGGTTGGTGACCGAAGCCTCCATCGCACCGGTTCCGGAGCTTGACAGCAGCAGCACATCGTTCTTCGTGCCCACGAATATCTTCAACTGCGCCAATACTTTCTGGAACAAGGCGCGGAATTCCGGGGTGCGGTGATGGATGTCTGCCGCAGCCATGGCAAATTGGGCGGCGGGCAGCAGCGGGGTGGGACCGGGCGTAAACAGGCGGGTCTTGCGGATCATTTTTATCCCCTTTTCCGATTTGCAACAAGTGGGTTCGGGTGGACTCCGAAAATCACATAATACACAAATTTGTGACTTATGTGAATTATGATTTGTGGAAAATGGGGGGCAAGAGATATCTGGCTCGGTCCGTTTTTGGACAAACTGGAAAAAAGGATCGTCCCGGTATGAAAGGCGTGGTCGACTAAAATTGAAGGTACTGAGGAAACCACCCATGCTCGACGCCGGTGCACTTGAAAAGCTTGTCAGCGAGAAGATTGTGATCGCAATGAAGGCGCACGACGCGGAGCGCACGACCACGCTGCGCCTGATCAAGAACGCGCTCAAGAACAAGGCCATCGAGAAACGCGCGCCGCTGACCCAGGCTGAGTCAGAGCAGGCGCTGGCCACCATGATCAAGCAGCGCCGCGACTCGATCGACCAGTTCGACAAGGGCAACCGGCCCGATCTCTCAGCCAAGGAAGCCGCCGAGGTCGTGATTATCGAGGAGTTTTTGCCCAAGGCGCTGGACGAGGCAGGGCTGGCCGCGCTGGTGACGGAGGCAATTGCCGAAGTGACCGCCTCAACCGGCCAGAAACCGGGCCCTAAAGAGATGGGGTTGGCCATGAAGGCCGTTCAAGCGAAGCTTCAGGCCTCGGGCCTTCGCGCCGAAGGGCGTACGGTGAGCGAACTGGTGAAGAAGGCCCTGGCCGGCTAAGTAACGTTTTTCGGCTGGCGGGTGTTCCACTCGTTTTTGAGGCCCATTATCCGCTGCGACGGCCGCCTCCGCCCGGATTTGCGCGGCTCTCGGGAACTATTCGTTCAACTACGCGAAACTAATCCCGTGAAACGGGGTCATATTAGGTAACCCCTTCCCCGGAACGGCTTGTCCGGTGTTGCCGCCCGGACAAGCCGGAGGCGAACATTGCGCACCTGGTTACGGCTACTGTGAGGGATGATGAAACCCCGAAAGAATCTGCTGGAATGGTGCGTTGCATTGAAGCCGGGACTCAGATTGGCCCCGGCGCTGCTTCTGTTTCCGTTTGCGTCGACCTTTTTGCCTGCGCAGCAGCCGTATCCGTATGGATCGTATGCGAATCCGTATCTAGGGCAGTACGCTTCTCCCGGCCCGCAATACGCGCCGCAGCAGTACGCCCAGCCCCAATACTCGCAGCCACAGTATCCGCAACAGCAATACGCCCAACCCCAATCCTCACAACCCCAATATGCCCAGCCGCAGTATCCGCAGCAGCCTTATGCGGAACCGGCGCAGCCGTATCCGCAGCAGGATTTATCTCAACCGGAAGGCGCGCCCGCGCAGCCGCTTGACGCTGCCGAACTGGAGCAGCTTGTCGCGCCCATCGCGCTCTATCCCGATGCGCTGCTGGCGCAGATTCTGGCCGCGTCCACTTATCCGGCGCAGACGGCTGTTGCGGACCAGTGGTTGAACGGGATGAGGGCGCAGGGTTACGGTTCACCCGACCAGATTGCGGCAGGAGCCGACGAGCAATCCAACTGGGACCCCAGCGTAAAAGCGCTCACGGCGTTTCCCCAGGTCCTGGACATGCTGAACCACAACCTGGAATGGACCACCAACCTGGGCAACGCTTATTACAACCAGCCGCAGGACGTGATGCAGACCGTGCAGGTGCTGCGGGAGCGCGCGCAACAGGCCGGCAATTTAGATAGCACGCCGCAGGAAGAAGTGAGCAACGATCAGGGCTACATTGAACTGGCCCCGGCCGATCCGCAGGTGGTTTACGTGCCGGCATACAATCCGTGGGATGTGTACGGGCAGCCGGTTTCGCCCTACCCCGGATTCTCGCTTCTGGGCACGCTGGGCTCCGTTCTCGGCGGACGGTTTGGAGGGGGACCGATTCAGTTCGGCCTGGGCATTGCGATGGCGGCCTTTGAGCACACGCCGTTTGGCTGGTTGGGCTGGGGCTTGAATTGGCTCACAAATTCAATTCTTTTCAATCACTCGGACTACAACTCGCAGAGCACCACGGTGGCCGATTGGGGCTTCCCGCACGGCGGCCCGCGCGGGTTTGGCCGGGGAGTGGCCGCCGGCGGCTATCGCGGGACGCAGGGCTACATGCGGCCAGGAAACTCGTATGATCGCGGCGAGTCGTATCTGCGGCCTGCCGACAGATTTGCAGGGGAGCAGCGCGGCAACAACGGTTACGCACGCGGCTACCAGGGGCCTGTAAGCGGACCCGGAAGGGGACCCGGAAATAATGGAGTCCGGCCCGCGCTTCCCGCACAACAGGCTTACAACCGCATGCCTCCGGCGAGTGTTCGACCGCAAGGTTACGCGGGCCGGCCGCAGGCCTACGCGGGAGGCGTGGAGACGCGCGGGAACCCCGGGTATGGTTATGGCAACCAAAGCCGACCTGGGCAGAGTTATGCCGCACGTCCGGGCGGGGGCTACGCCAGCGCATATCAGTCTTATCGAGCGCCGTCGTATGGCGCGCAGTCGTATCGCGAGCCATCTTACCGAGCGCCGGAAGCGAGATCATCGCGCGGATTCAGCGGTCGGTCCAATGACGCGTATGGCGAGTCCTACGCGCGCAACGAGCACTCGGGTGGATTTCATCTCTTCGGGCACGGGCACGAATCGAATGGTTTCAACGGCGGACGCGCGCCGAAGAATTCCTATGGCGGCGGCCACGCGCCGAAGGGCTTCGGGCACGAAAAAGCGCCCAAGGCAAGCCACTCCGGCGGGGGGCACAAGCACTTCCGCTGAGTTACCGGTATGCGTCCCCGAAGATGAAAGCGCGATGAATATCAGAATCATCGCTGGACCTATGCCCCGCTCAGGCTCTAACATCGACTCTCAATGAAGCCGCTTTCCGGCTCTTTCAGGGAGCGTCGATGAGATTCCCCGGCATCGTGTCAAGGCTGTTTCCATGTCTGCTCCTGGCGCTCGCAATCCCAATGCTGCGGGCACAAGGGCCTCCGTATCAAACCGACGATCCGGTGCCGGTGGATCTGCATCACTACGAGTTCTACATCTTCGGCGGCGTCGACGGCACACCAGCCGAACTCGATTCCACGGGTCCGGCATTCGAATTTAACTGGGGCGCCATTCCAAGGGTGCAGATTCACGCCCTTCTGCCCTGGGGAATTGTCGCGCCATCGAACAATCCTGTTTATCTTCCGGGCGGCGTGGGCGCCACGGCGTTTGGCCTGATGGATATGGAACTGGGCGTGAAGATCGCGTTTATCAAAGAAGGCAAGCACATGCCGCAGATCGGCAGCTTTACCATGTTTGAAATGCCGACCGGCAGTTACACAAAAGGTCTCGGAGTGGGCAAGGTCTGGTACAAGCTTCCCATCTGGCTGCAGAAGAACTCCGGCAAGTGGCTCTTTGACGGCGGTGGCGGCTATGAAGTTGTGCCGCAGGCCGGTTACCGCGATTTTCCGTACACTGGATGGCTGGTGAAGCGAGAGTTGAGCGAGCGGTTGGAGCTGGGAGTGGAGGTTTTTGCCCACGGCCGGGAGGGTTTTGCGGCGCCGCAAACCGAAGCTTCCACGATGATCGACATCGGGGGGTACTACCACTTCAAGAATCATCCCGGCGAGCAGTTCCTTCTTGCCTACGGCCACTCGGTAGCGGGACAAACTGAGAACTACGCCTATGCCGGGATGTACTGGACGTGGGGCAAGGACGACAAAAAGACTGCCCGCAACGGGTTGTTCCCGGAACCGGCAAACAGAGGCGGACTCTAACGCTTTCAGGTTCGCGTGAAAGGATTGAGCAGATGGAAATCACGGCCCGCAGTCTCTGGACTCTGGTACATGGAATGGGGTTTGGCGCGCTCTATCTGCTGGCGTGCTCCGGCGCACTGGTGGAACTCCATCGCCGCTATGCGCCGGGCAATGCAGGCGCGATGCCGGCACGGGATGAATCCTTCTTGCGAATTTACCTGGTAGCGATGGCCGCGCTGGCATGGCTCACAGTGCTCACCGGGGCATACATCATTTATCCGTGGTATCGCGCGGTTGCGCCGCCGGGAACGGCGGATCTGGCTGCGTTTCCGCAGCGACTGCTCATGGCCAGCCCGTCCACCAGCGCGTGGCACTCTCTGGGCATGGAGTGGAAGGAGCATGTTGCGTGGCTTGTGCCCATCTCGATCACCATGGCCGCTGCGGTGGTTCTCGAATACGGCCGCAACCTGAAAAATCATCCCCAGCTTCGCGCCACGGTGCTTTGTTTCGTCTGGGTTTCGCTGCTGGCGGCGGGCATTGCCGGTTTCTTCGGCGCCATGATCAACAAGAACGCGCCTGTCGAGGGCGGCGCGAGGATTCACATCCTATCAGGAAAGTAATTCAACACGGAGAGCAACCATGCACGCATCTTCAGACAAGGCAGGCTCCGCACCAATCCCCAATGGCCGAGGCGCGGCTGCCATTCTCTCGGCCGGCGTCGGCGCGTTCCTGGTGGGACTTTTCGCGATCCTGGCGGATCAATCCGCGTCCATCAAGAGCTTCATGATTTTCTGGAGGCCGACTGGTCCGCTCTCCGGAGTGACTGCATCCGCCATATTTGTGTGGCTCGCCGTCTGGGCGATTTTGCATGCGCGCTGGCGCAATCGGGACGTGGCACTGGCGCGCATCAACGCCGCGGCTCTTTTGCTGCTCGGCTTGAGCCTGCTGATGACGTTTCCGCCGCTGGCCGATCTTTTCTGAAGAGGAGATCGACGGTCATTCTCGAAGTGGCCGAATGCAGGAAAATGCGCATGCTGCGCTGGTCTTAAAATACTTCGGCGCGGAGACCCGGCGGGACGGGCACATGTTTGAGCAGGCCCAACTCGCCGGCCAGCCGTTCAAGGCGGCCGCGCGTGGCGGGGCTGGGTGGAACCAGCGGCAGGCGCACCTGATCGGTGGTGCGGCCCATCAGGTTGAGCACTGTTTTCACCGGCCCTGGATTGGATTCCCAGAAATTCGCCTCGAAGAGGCGCGCATAGCGGCGCTCCAGCTCGCGCGCTTCAGCCCAGTTGTTATTGAGGGCCGCGCGAATCATGCGCGCCAGCTCGGCCGGCGCTTCGTTTGAGGCCACGCTGATGAGCCCGTGTGCTCCAATGCCGATGGCCGCGAGGGCCAGGTTATCGTCCCCGGAGAAGATTTTGAAGCCGCGCGGAAGCGTGTGCACCAGCTCGGCTATCTGCGGCAGCTTGCCGCTGGCCTCTTTAATGGCCTGGATGTTGGACGCCGCGGCAGCGAGGTGAACCACCGTTTGCGGCTCGAGATTTACACCTGTCCGCCCAGGCACGTTGTACACGGCAACCGGCAAGGGGTGCACGGCTTTTGCCAAGGCGAGGAAATGCTGGAATTGGCCCTCCTGCGACGGCTTGTTGTAGTACGGATTGGCGGAGAGAATGGCGTCCACGCCCTGCACGCGGCGCAGTAAATTGGCCTGGCGCACCAGCATGCGGGTGGAGTTGTGCGTGCAACCGGCCCAGACGGGAACCCGGCCCGCAGCAACTTCCACCACGATGCGGACCACGTGCAGCCACTCATCTTCATCGAGCGTGGCTGCTTCGCCGGTGGACCCGCAAGCCACCAGAAAATCAATTCCTGAATCGATCTGCCAGTTCACCAGCGCCCACAACGCCGGCTCGTCGATCGCACCATCGGTCCGAAAGGGCGTAACAATTGCTGTACCGCAACCCGTAGTTTCCATGACTAGAGAGATTATAACGGCGGGAGTTGGGAGATGGCAGATGGCGAATGACAGTGGCTGGGGAGGGTACCGATTCGTCAACTTTGGCTGCGGGCTCGGCTTGAAAATGGTAGCTTGAAGCTTCCTTTCTTGCGCGAAATGGTGGCTTGGAGCTTTGCGGTTTCGGGGTAATCGCGCGGCTGCAAGCTGCGGGAATGGAGCAAATGGCACCTGGAGAGCCCGCACCCGGCTCCCAGTTCGCGGATGGTCCTGCATGGGCCGGATCCCCAATCCCGGCATCGGCATTGCGGCTTTCCCTCGAAGGGCCAGGATGCGTATAGTTCGTAGAGCAGGTCAGCTTCGCAAAAGAGGGCATGCCATGGCACGGCGCATTTTCTTCTTCTTATTTTTCTCACTGAGTGCGTGGTTTGCGGGCAGCACACAGGCCGCGGCGCAGCCGGCTTTGAAGGCGCAGGCTAGCGGCACGGCGCACGTTACCCTGGGCCAGTCTGCCGTACCGCTCTACGGGCCGTGGAAGTTCACGGCGGGCGACTCGCCGCTCGATGGGAAGACCGGCAAGCCGCTCTGGGCCGAGCCGGACTTCGACGACTCCCGATGGGAAGATGTCGATCTGACTCCCGCAGCCGGCTCCATCGATCCCATCTCCGGCATGTCCGGATTCGTTCCCGGCTGGACGGCCCGGGGCCACGCCGGCTACTGGGGCTATGCCTGGTACCGCATCCGCGTCCAGGTCCAGGCGCAGCCCGGCCAGCAGTTGGCCCTTGCCGGCCCGGCGGACATGGACGACGTTTATCAGTGCTTTGACAACGGCAGCCTGGTCGGACAGTTCGGCCGCTTTTCCGGCAGCAATCCGCAGGGGTTTTACAGCCAGCCCATGATGTTCTCTTTGCCCACCCCCGCCGGCGAAGAGGGAAGTAACGGCGTCTCCACCCGGGTCCTCGCCTTCCGCGTCTACATGCTCCCCGCCACCCTGACCGAAACAGCCGATGTGGGCGGGTTCCACGATGCCCCCATCCTCGGCGACAACTCCACGGTGGCCGCACAGTACCAGATGAGCTGGCTGGAACTGGTTCGCGCGTATGCTCTCACCGCGGCACAGATCCCGGTGTTTGCCCTGCTGGCCTGCGTGGCCTTTACGTTTATCCTTTTCGACCGCTCCGACCGCGTCTATCTCTGGATGGGCTTCCTCTTCCTGGTGCAAACCGTATCGGTCGCCATCTCATCCGTCTCTTCCTGGGGGCAGGTGGTCACCATCACCAGCGCTCAGGTGCTCAATGACGCCACGCTGACCGCACTGATCACCGCCGGGTGGGTGATGGTCTGGTGGGTCTGGTTCGGGCGGCCGCGTCCGGCCTGGACACCGCATGCCGCTGCGGCTTTGGCTTTGCTTTACCTGGTGACCATCGTCCTCGGTCAGGAGATGGTGGTGGGCCTCGTCCAGCACCGGGTCGCCCCCGTCTTTCTCTCCGCTTCGGTGCTCGTCCGGTTGCTGCTTTTCGCCCTGCAACTGTGGATCGTCTTCCAGGGCATTCGCCGCCAGGGGGTCGAGGGTTGGCTGGTGCTGCCCGCCGTCCTTCTGTGGGGTGTCGCGGCATTTAATGCAGAGCTTGCTGTCCTGCATATCGTCGTCCGATGGAGCCTCTTTGGCTTGAGCGTGCGCCTTGGGGCGATCTCGAACTTACTTCTTGCCGCGGTGGTCGTCGTGCTGCTCCTGCGACGGCTTCTGAACTCCATCCACACCCAGCGGCAGATGGCTCTCGACGTCAAGCAGGCCCAGGAAGTCCAGCAGATGATCCTGCCCCAGGCCCGCACCGCCCTTCCCGGCCTGGAGATCGAGAGCGAATACCGGCCTGCCCGCGAGGTGGGCGGGGACTTTTTCCAGATCATTCCCCACAAAACCGACGGTAGCCTGCTGATTGTTGCGGGAGACGTGACCGGCAAGGGCCTGAAAGCGGGCATGCTGGTGGCGTTGATGGTTGGCGCCATCCGCAGCACCGAACGGTTCAGTTCCGACCCCGATGTAATGCTGCACGAGCTCAACCAGCGGCTCATCGGCCGCGCCGATGCCCAGGCCACTTGCCTGGCGCTGAGAATCGCAAAAGACGGCGCGGCGACTCTGGCCAACGCCGGGCACCTGCCGCCTTACCGGAACGGGGAGCCACTGCTGATGGAGGGCGCGCTGCCCCTGGGCTTGACTGAAGAAGCCAAGTGCTCCGTGATGCGCTTCCAACTCAGGCCGGGCGACCGCCTGCTGCTGCTTTCTGACGGCGTGGCGGAAGCTACTGACGCCGACGGCCGCCTCTTTGGCTTCGAGCGGGTTGCTGAGCTGGCGAGGGCGGCGACAACGGTGGGCGAGATTGCTCAGGTGGCGCAGGACTTTGGGCAGCAGGATGACATCAGCGTGATTGCGGTGACGCGTACGGGTGTGCTGGAATCGGCAGCAGCGTAAGCGCATCGAGAGGTGCGAGGGCTTGCTCTCGCAACCTCCTGTTGACCGGGGGCGACACGAGGGATCCTAACCCACCACGGGCGCTTAAAGCTGGTCGAATATCTCTCTGAAGTCCCAGGCGCCGGATTTGCCGTCGAGCCACTCGGCGGCGCGGACGGCGCCCACCGCAAACCCGCGGCGCGAGTGGGCGTCGTGGCGAATCTCGAGGATGTCGACGTCGCTGGTTGCGGTGACGATGTGTTCGCCCTTGGCGTCGCCTACGCGGTGCGAGGTGATCTCCACCGTGGTTCCGGGCTGCGCGGCTTCGACGATCTGCTGAAGCGTGATGGCCGTGCCCGAGGGCGCGTCGAGTTTCGAAGTGTGGTGGGTTTCAGAGATGGAGAATTGGTAGCCTTCGAGGCGCGCCAGTTCGGCCGTAAGGCGGAAGAGTTTTTGCACGCCCATGGAGAAATTGGTTCCGTACAAGAGCGCTCCGCCGCGCCTTGCCGCCAGAGCCTTCATCGCGTCCAGGTGAGCGTACCAGCCGGTGGTGCCCACCACGATGCGGCCACCGAGCGCCAGCACGGCGCGAATGTTTTCGAGAGCTGCCTCGGGCGCGGTGAAGTCGATGACCACGTCGACGCCGGCGAGGTTGGGAGCGGTGAGCGAAGAGGCGTGCCGGTTCTCAACAATGTCAAGGGCGCGGACGCCGTGACCGCGTTCGCGGGCGACCTCAGCGACGAGCGAGCCGGTTTTTCCTTTGCCGAGTACGAGGATGAGCATTTGTCAGCTCCTGGCTGCCAGCTCGATGCTGCCAACGATAAATCTCTCCGGCTTCCCGCCCAATTTCGTGCCGCTGACGGGAACTACTTGACCGTTTCCGCTGCTAGTTTGCGTGCTTCCACGTCGAAGATGGCCGGGTCGGGGCTTTGGAAGAAGGCGGCGTGAAGCGAGCGAATGGCTTCGTCGGCGTCGTCTTCATCGATCATGAAGCTCATGTTGATTTCACTGGCGCCCTGCGAGATCATGCGCACGTTGATGTGGCGGATGGCATTGAAGACCTGGGCGGCGATGCCGTTCTGGCCGCGGATATCCTCGCCCACCATGCAGACCAGGGCTTTTTTGCCCTCGTATTTCACATCGGCCAGCTTGCTCAGATCGGCGGCGATGGCGGGCAGGCTCGAGTTCGAATCGACGGTGAGCGAAACGCTGACCTCGGAGGTGGAGACCATGTCGATCGCGCATTTGTGCTTGTCGAAGATGGCAAAGATCTGGCTGAGATAGCCGTGGGTCATCAACATGCGGCTGGCCACCACGTCGATGATGCTGAGCTTCTTTTTGACGGCGATGGACTTGAAGGGGCTGCTGCAGTGGGGCGCGATGGAGGCGATGCGCGTGCCCTCGCATCCCGCGTTGCGGCTGTTGAGCACGTGCACAGGAATGTTTTTCCTGACGGCCGGAAGAATGGTGGCCGGGTGAAGGACCTTGGCGCCGAAGTAAGCCAGTTCGGCGGCTTCTTCAAAGCTGATGACCTTGACGCGCAGCGCGTCGGGACAGACGCGGGGATCGGTGGTCATGATTCCGTCAACGTCGGTCCAGATTTCGATGGCCTCGGCGTCGAGGGCGCCGCCGACTAAAGCGCCGGTGTAGTCAGAGCCTCCGCGTCCTATGGTAGTGGTCACGCCGGCCTCGTTGGAAGCGATGAAGCCGCCCATGACGGGCACTTGATTCTGCTGGAGGAGCGGGAGAAGCTTTTCCTGGGCACGCTGTTCGATGAGATCGTCCCGCGGAGCGGCTTTCTGGAATTCGGAGTCGGTGATGATGACTTCACGCGCATCCACGTGCGCAGCGTCAATGCCTTGCGCGCGGAAGGCCGCAGCTACGATGCGGCTGGAGATGCGCTCGCCGTAGCTGACAATGAGGTCGGAGATGCGCGGGGTGAGCTCGAGGATGGCGGCGAGACCGCGCAGGATTTCATCGAGCGAGTCGAATTTCTGGTCGATTAGGCTGACGAGAGCGGCGGCATCTTCGGGTTTCTTCACCAATGCGCAGGCGGTATCGCGATGGCGCGCGCGGAGGCGGGAACTGATGGCGAGAGAGCCGGTGCGGTCGCCCAGCGAGGCAGCGGCGGCGGCGCGCAGCAACTGGTCAGTAACCTTGGCCATGGCGCTGACCACCACGACGGGGCTCTTGCCCTGGGCGACGCGTCCAGCGACGATGGCTGTAGTACGACTGATGGCGGCCGAGTCTTCGACCGATGTGCCGCCAAACTTCATGACCACCAGGTTCATTTTTGAACGTCCCATGGTTCAATGTCCGCCGCGTCGAGCTGGACGAAGACAGTCCGACGATTCAGGCGTGCGCGGCGGCGGCGGCAACCGGCTCAAGCTTGCCCAGGCTGGCTAAAAGTTCGGCGTTCAGGATGGCCGCTCCAGCCGCTCCGCGAATCGTATTGTGCGAGAGAACCGTAAACTTCCAATCGAGCACGCCGCAGGGGCGCAGGCGGCCAACCGTCACGGCCATGCCATTGCCGCGATTGCGATCGAGGCGCGGCTGCGGGCGATCGTTCTGCGGCGCCCACTCGACGGGCTGTTCGGGCGCGGTCGGCAATCCCTGGCCGGCCAGCGGACGAAATTCGGCCCACGCGGCGAGGAGGTCTTCACGCGTTGCCGCCCGGCCCAGCTTGTTGCCGAGCTTGATCGACACACTCTCGGTGTGGCCGTCCTCGACGGCGACCCGGTTGCAGTGCGCCGTGATGCGCGCGGCCAGCGGCGTGACAGCGTGCCCTTCGAGTTTTCCGAGCAGCTTGAGGGTCTCGGCCTCCATTTTTTCTTCTTCGCTGCCGATGTAGGGAACCACGTTGCCCAGGATGTCCATGGAAGGGACGCCCGGATAGCCGGCGCCGGAGACGGCCTGCATGGTGGTGACAAAAATCTGTTCGATGCCGAAGCGCTCTTCGATGGGCTTGAGAGCCATGACCAGGCCGATGGTGGAGCAGTTGGGATTGGTGACCATGTAGCCGCCGGAATCGCGGCGCGAAGGCTGCTCCTCGATGAGATGGAGGTGCTCGGCGTTGATTTCAGGAATCACCAGGGGCACGTTGGCGGCCATGCGGTAGGCGCTCGAGTTGGACACGACCGCGCAGCCGGCGTCGGCGAAGCGGGGCTCCAAATCGCGGGCGATGGCCGCGTCGAGGGCCGCAAAGATAACCTTCGGCGCACCTGCCGGGTCGGCCGGCGAAACGGTCAATTTAGCGATGCGCCCGGGGAGCGGCGTATCGAGACGCCACCTGGCGGCCTCGCCGTAAGTCTTTCCGCTGGAACGGTCGCTGGCAGCGAGCCACGCGACCTCGAACCAGGGGTGGTTTTCGAGGAGCTGAATGAACCGTTGGCCGACCATGCCGGTCGCGCCCAGGATGCCGATTGGAAGTTTGGTTTTCATGGCCTTGAACATTCCAGTGTACAGGAGGATGTGTGCAGACGCAGCCATCCGGTTCCGCTGGAATACGGAATCGCACTGGAGTCGAGGTTGTTTCCGGAAAATCGGGGCCGAGTACTACATCGCCGCCAGAACGGCGTCTGCAAACTCGTGAGTGCCGGCCGAGCCGCCTACGTCTCGGGTGAGGGTCTTGTGGGCTGCGTAGACCGCTTCGAGGGCCTTCTGGACCTTGTCGGCCGCGGCGGTCTCATCCAGATGGCGGAGCATCAGGATGGCTGACTGGAGCAGTGCCGTGGGATTGGCGACGTTCTTGCCGGCGATGTCGGGCGCGGAGCCGTGCACGGCCTCAAAGATGGCGCACTCCACGCCGAGGTTCGCGCCGGGAACCAGGCCGAGGCCGCCGACCAGGCCCGCGCAGAGATCGCTCACAATGTCGCCGTAGAGGTTTTCGAGCAGCAAAGTGTCGTACTGGAAGGGATTCATGACCAGCTGCATGCAGGTGTTGTCGATCAGTTGCTCGCCGTATTGGACGTCGGGATACTCTTCGGCCACCTTGCGGGCGCAGCGGAGGAACAGGCCGTCGGAGAGCTTCATGATGTTGGCTTTGTGGATGGAGTGGATCTTTTTGCGGCCGTGCTTGCGCGCGTACTCGAAGGCAAAGCGCGCGATGCGCGTGGAGCCCTTTTCGGTAATGACCTTGATGCTCTCGACTACGCCGGGAACGACTTCGTGCTCCAGGCCGACGTATTCGCCCTCGGTGTTTTCGCGCACGATGATCAGATCGACGCCGGGCCACTTGGTTTCAAGGCCGGGAAGATTGCGGATGGGGCGGAAGTTGGCGAAGAGGTCGAATTTCTTGCGCAGCGTGACGTTGATGCTCTTGAATCCGCCGCCGATGGGGGTGGTCACCGGCCCTTTGAGCGCCACGCGGTTGCGTTCGATGGACTCATAAAGCGCGGTGGGAATGTACTCGCCGTGAATCTCGAAGGCCTCTGCGCCGGCCGCAAAGCGCTCCCACTCGAACTTGACGCCGGTGGCTTCGAGAATGCGTACGACTGCCTGGGTGACTTCAGGGCCGATGCCGTCGCCGGGGATGAGGGTTACTTTGTGGGTGATGGACATTGCGTCTTGCTCCTGATTACCAACTGACAACTCTTGCTTATAGCTTGTTGTGAATTTGCCTTGCTGCGATTGGTCTCACCGGAGCAGGCGAAACCGGCTCATTTCTTGCCTTTGACGGGGACGTGACTGCGCAACAGCCCCTCAAGCTCCTCCTTGAATTCGCGCACATCCTTGAAGTCGCGGTAGACGGAGGCGAAGCGGATGTAGGCAACCGTATCGAGGCCCTTCAGGTGCTCCATGATCAGTTCGCCGATTTCGCTGGTGGTGCGCTCGCGCTCCGGAGCGTCGACCAGGAAGGTTTCGGACGCGTCCACAATTTTCTCCAACTGGCTTGACGATACCGGGCGCTTTTCGCAGGCGCGGAGCAGGCCGCTGAGGATCTTCTGGCGGTCGAAACGCTCGCGGCGTCCGTCTTTCTTGACCACCATGTAGGGAATCTCGTCGATGCGCTCGTAGGTAGTAAAGCGCCGGTTGCACTTCTCGCACTCGCGCCGGCGACGGATGGAGTCGGCCTCTTTGCTTTCACGCGAGTCCACGACCCGATCCTGCGCGAAACCACAATATGGACACTTCATGCTATAGGGGATTTTACGGCATCGACAGCAGGAGCGGAGAGAAGGGACCGAGAGATCCAGGAATTCTGGCGGTGCACTCCCGTTCAGCCGCCGGACCAACGGCCCCGGCCAAGGCGCTGCTATTGCATTCAGTGGAGTATAAGAAATGATAGTAAAAACCATATTAGGTTCTTTAATCGTTCTGTTATTGGACTGTAATTGATTTATATTAAGCTCTACAAAGAACCCAATTAAGATCGAAGGCCACCGCGCTTTGCATGGTGTTCCGGAAATTCTCGCGAAATTGTGCGCCTGACACTGCGTCTCCTCTTCATGGGCGTTCACATACATGAGTCAAGTGGCAACAGGTGTATACAGAAGTTTACACAATGCGCTATTCCATTCAAATAAAACCTATTAGCTACGTGAAAACTAACGGCGCCTAGATCCTGGACCGGGTCAGAAACGAGCGCGAGTCGATCATTATCACCCAGAATGGAGAGGCGTGGGCGGTCCTGGTGGATGTGTGCAGCTACGAGGAAACGCAGGAAACTTTAGCCCTCCTCAAAACCCTGCGGACTGAGCCAGAGGGATTGAGGCCAACCAGACCTGTTCCCTCAATGAGACAATCGCGGAGTTGCGGAAGGTTCGCTCCCACCACGGCGCCGACTCCAACATTTTTCTGGACAATGTGGGCGAAGAAGGCGAACGCGCCCTGCGCAGCGTGCGCCACGTTTACGCCCGAAGCGCGCTGGCCGGCCGCATCGCCACTCACATTGTCCTGGACGGCGCCGGCGCGGATGCGGCCGTCTCTCAGGCGCTGGGCTGCCGGAATTGGAAGCGGGCTTCATCGAGGCGTCCTCCTTGGCCTTCCTCCGCGCCAGATCCACCTCAAAATCTCCATGCCCCGTCCTTGCGATTCTTTCCTGTGCAAGGGCTGGGCAGCAAGCACAGAGCTCAACCAGCCTTCGTTCCCCAAACGCAACAACGGCCTGAGAACCGAGTTCTCAGGCCGCTGCCGGTGGACTGTTGGGATTGGACTAAGGCCATCGCGCTGCCGCGAGTGCCAGAGCCTTAGCGGAGAGCCCTCCGCAAGGCCTTATCTGGGGTCTTGGGCGCGATGCCCTAGGCCTCAGTCACCTCACGTAACGAACAACTCGAACAATCTTTTTGCATAGGCTGGATCAACCTCCTTTCCCGTGTAAGCCCACCGTACTTGAGTTGCGCGGCGGCGTCAAGGGCGAGAGGTTATGCCAGCGCCATATTGATGTTCTGGATGGCTTCGTCGATCTCCGCGTTGCTCTTGTAACCCACGGTCACGCTGTCCACGCCGGCATTTTTGAACGCAAAGCGCATGGCGCGCTGGCGGTCTTCCTGGTTAAAGACGCCTTCGCCCACCAGCTTCATGCTGATTACGCCCATGCCTTCCTTGCGAGCCTGCCTGGTATGCTCCAGCACTTCGTTCACATCGCCCAGGACGTCGGCGTCATGCTCTTCGGCATCCATGCGAACGCCCTTGTGGTTCATGCGGATCATGGCGATCTGCAGGAACTGGTTGCCTGGCACTCGGCGCAAAGCCGGCAGCCCGTGCACCGACGCGCCGTGGCTCAGAATGGTCTTCTTCCGCTCGGCCTCAAGAATCGCGTCCTGCCAGTGCCGCGTGTCTTCCGGCCAGGTCCCCGTGTGCTGCCAGTGGAGAAGCATGATGTCGAAGTAGTCGGTGTTTGAGTTTCTGCGCAGCTGTTCAAATCTCACATGCGGATCGACGCCCTCATCGGTGGTCACTTTGGTCATGAGCACGTAAGTCTCGCGCGGAATGCCTTTGAGCGCCACAGCCAGCATCTGCTGCGATTGGCCGTAGGATTCGGCGGTCTCAAAAAAGCGGATGCCGCGATCATATGCGTAGTGCACCAGCCGCGTGAGACCCTCCTGGCCAATCTGCTGCTGGATATGGCCGTTGAAGCTCCCGGTGCCGAGCGCGAGGCGTGTCACCTTTATGTCGGATTTGCCCAAAGTGACCAGGCTGGTGGCGGTTTGCCGCTCAGCATGCAGGGGAAGGGTGCCGACGCCTGCCAGCGCGCCCGCCACGACGCCGGATTTAAGAAAATTTCGCCTTGAAAGCTCAGACATACTTGACCTCCGCAATTGGCCAAGGGGGGCCAATTGACCGCAATACTACCACAATGAACGACGGAAGGACATAAAACGCCAAGCCATGCGTTCCACTCCCGCCGGCTCAGGATTGACTTGCCGCGCAGAGAGGGGTACCTAGGAAGAAAACAAGTTCGTAAGTTGTTGAGAAATGAGTATAGGCCCCCAGGTTCATGCCGCCCCACCCATCGGACAAAAACAAAGACGTCCGATGGATGGGGCACAGTTTCATTCCCCGTGGGTCGGCTTTGCCAGTGGAGGACTGTTCCCTGTCGTTACCAGCTATGCAGCCACTCCTCGTCGCGGCCGATGCGCACCGGCGTATGAAACAGCCCGCTCAGCGTGGCTTCGGTCAGGAGTTCCTGGCGCGGGCCATCGCCCACAATGCGTCCGTCACGCATGAGGATGATCCGCTCAATCTCCGGCAGAATATCTCCCAGATGGTGGGTGACCAGCACCAGCCCGGTGCCTTCGCCGGCCAGCCTGCGCAGCGTTTCGCGCAGGTCGCGTTGCGCGGCGAGATCGAGGGCATTGGAGGGCTCGTCGAGCAGCAGTTGGCGGGGGCGGTGCACCAGGGCCCGCGCAATGAGAATGCGGCGCTTCTCGCCGGCCGACATGGCGCCGACCAACTGACCGGCGAGGCGCGTGGCCTCCATGCGTTCAAGCGCTTCCCAGGCGCGAGCGCGCATCTCTTCGGTCACATGCAGATTGGGCCACAGCGTAGATGCCGAAAAGAATCCCGCGATCACGGCGTCCAGGCCGGTGGTGACGGCAGTCCGCTCGCCCGGCAGATCGGTTCCCACCACGCCGAAGTGCCGGCGCAGCTCGGTCAGATCCCAACGCTCGCGACCGAAGATGCGAACGCGCATTCCGGGGCTCACAATTGGATAGATCTGGCAGGTTACGGTCAGGATCAGCGTGGATTTTCCGCAGCCGTTAGGGCCGAGGATGGCCACATGCTCGCCGGCGCGGATGCTCAGGTTCACGTCGTGCAGGACCACGCGCTCGCCGCGGGCCACATCCACTCCGCGGAGCTCAAGGAAATCCGCTTCGCTGTTTTCACAGGTTTGAATCTGGCTGGAAGGATTGCCATTCACAAATCCCAGCTTATCCGAACAGAATCCTCACGCGGAAATCCGCATCGGCTATTCCACGGTTGCGTGACCGCGGCCGCCAGCCTTGCTGCGGTACATCAGTTGGTCAGCCCGCTGCAGGAGCTGCTCCCCGGTTTCACCGGGACGGGAGAGCGCGGCGCCCACTGAAATGGATAGGGATATACGCCTTTCATCGTTGCTGGGGACCGAGGTTTGCGCGACCAGTGCAACACATCTCTCGGCCAGCCTGTTCAAGCCTTCCAGGTTCACATTGCGGGCGATGGCCAGAAACTCATCGCCGCCCCATCGCCCGACGGTATCCGTGGGGCGCAGCGACGCAGTCAAAGTCCGCGACGCTTCCTGCAGGGCACGATCTCCGCAGTTGTGGCCGAAACTATCGTTGATTCCCTTGAAGCCGTCAAGATCGATCAGCAACAATCCGAGCGGGTCCTTGTGTTCCACAACTTCGGCCAGCGCAGAGCTTAGCGATATCTCCATGAAGCGGCGATTTGGCAGTTGGGTGAGATGGTCAAGAAAAGCCAGCCGGTTCATGGCCTCGGTCTTGCGCTGGGCCTCGTTCCGCGCCGAATCGTCGCTGAAGATTTCGATGGCCCCGATAACGGCGCCGGCAGCATCCCGAAGCGGTTGCACGCGCACCAGCACGGGCACGCGCCGCCCCTGTTTATGACGCAGGAAGAGACTCGCCTCGTGCGTGTCTCCGCTGGCAATGGACTCGGCCAACGGACAACTCTCCTGGCACAACCTGTGTCCCGCATAATCCACGTGACACAGTATGTCGTCCTGGCAGTACCTACCCATCAGCTCATCGGACGAGTATCCGGTGAGCTGTTCGGCGCCTTTATTCCAATACTGAATGCGCCTTTCCCGGTCTACAAAGTAGACACCGTCGCTCATTTGATCGAGCAACTCACGATAAAAACCGGGATCGTTGATGGCGCTCTTGATGTCGGATTTACTGGACTTGGGGGTCTCTTTCATTTTTACCTAAAGTATTTGACCACGCTAGGCAGTTACACTAATGTGATTTGGATCACAAAACGCAGAAAATCTGCCAGGTTTGCCGACCCCGACCTACCTGTTAAATTGAAGGTTTGAAGCCATGAGTGACCTGTCTGGATTTCTCATTCCCCGCGGTTTCCGGTTTGGCGCAGCAAAGGCCGGACTCAAAGCCAGCGGCCGCCCCGATTTCGCCCTTATTGTGGCCGATGCGGCGGCGAGCGCGGCCGCGGCCTTCACCGCCAACCGGGTGATCGCCGCGCCCCTGATTATCGATAAGGAGAACCTTCGCACATCAGGTGGCAAGGTTCGTGTGGCTGCGATCAACGCCGGCAATGCCAACTGCGCCGCCGGCCAGGCCGGCCTGGACGCCGCGCGCGCCACCTGCGCTGCCGCGGCCCAGGTGTTCGGCTGCTGTCCGGAAGAGGTTTTTCCCTCCTCGACGGGCGTCATCGGCGTCCCGCTTCCCGCTGAAAAGCTGGTCGCCGCCATGCCCGGCCTGGCCGCGCGGCTTGGACCTGAGTCCGACCATTTTCTTGAAGCGGCACATGCAATCCTGACTACCGACACGGTGGAGAAGACCGCATTCGCACACTTCGAGATAACCGGCGAGGATGGCGTGGAGCGGGAGATCCGCATCGCCGCCCTGGGTAAGGGGTCAGGCATGATTCACCCGCAACTGGTGCCCCACGCCACCATGCTGGTCTACATCCTCACCGATGCGGCGATCGAGCCGGCCGGCCTCGACTTGTATCTTCGGCAGGCCATCGAGGTCAGCTTCAACCGCATTTCAGTGGATGGCGATACGTCGACCAACGACACGGTGCTACTGCTGGCGTCGGGCGCCAGCGGAGCTTCGATCGGCCCCGGGAACCCGGCGTTTCAGTCCGCGCTGACCCAGGTTTGCACTTCTCTTGCCCGGCAGATTGTTGCCGACGGCGAGGGCGTCTCCCATGTGGTGGAACTGCGCATCACCGGAACAGCCTCTGACGCCGACGCTTTGCGAGTGGCCAAAGCCATCGCCCACTCTCCCCTCGTAAAGACCGCCTGGGCCGGATGCGATCCCAACTGGGGAAGGCTCGCCGCCGCCATCGGCTACTCCGGCGCAGAAATCGACCCCAATCGAATCGACATCACCTTCGGTGAGCTGCTCATCTGCCGCGATGGAGGCCGCGCTTCCGAATTCGACGAAGCCGCAGCCCACGCCTATCTCAGCCAGGAGGAGTTTTCCATCTCCATCAATCTCCACCAGGGAGACGGAAGCTGCGTCTTCTGGACCACCGACCTGACCGCCGAGTACATCCACATCAACGCCGATTACTCCACCTAGACCTGGTTTTGTTCTGAGCAGTTTACAATCGCAGCAAACGCCGTTGAGGTTCCTCGAGCCCGATGACCACACCCAAAAAGGCGCAGGTTGCCGCCCCCGCTTCTGCAGGGGAGAACGACGGATTTTCGTTGATCCCGAACGAAAAGCTGCTTGCGCTTTACGCGGCGATGCTGAAATGCCGCATGCTTGAAGAGCGCATTCTCAACGAGCCCACCGACGCCCGTCGCCATGAGGCATCCGCAGTGGGCGTCACCATCGACCTGGTCTCAGGGGACGCGATCAGCCCTGCCCGTGGCAGCCTTTTGGAGTGCTTCGTGAAGGGCGTTCCCCTCAAGACAATCTTCACTTGGTTCGGTGGTCCTTCCGGCTCGATTCCCCGCGCTTATGGCCGCTTGAACGTGATTCGGTCCACCTCGAGCTTCGCGGCTCAATTTGAACTGGCTAGCGCAGCGGCACTGCTCAACAGGCGCCGAAGCCGGAAAAGCAAAAATATCGTTGCCCTGTTTTGCGATTGCGAGCAGCCGATGGCCGCCGCCTGGGAACAACCGCTGCGTTTCGCCGCGACACGGCGCCTGCCGATGCTCTTTGTCTGCCAAGCCGGCGCAAAGGCTGAAGAGATTGCTCCGCAGGCCCGGGATTACGGATTGCCTGGCATTACGGTGGATGGAGAAGATGTAGTAGCCATTTATCGCGTGGTATCTGAAGCGATTGCGCACGCGAGGCGCGGCAACGGCCCAACCCTGATCGAGTGCAAACCCTGGAGCCTTTCCGGCTCCCGGCAAAAACGCGGCAGCTCGCAGGGCGACCCCATTCTCACCATGGAGAGGTACTTGGCCGGCAAGCGTTTATTCAGTAGGAAACTCAAGGCCGAAGTTGTGGCGCAATTCGGACGCGAGCTGGACGAATCTCAGCAAGCGGCCGCGAACGGGAGATTCTTGCGCGCGGCTTCCAAGTGACTGAAATGGCAGTCTAATCCAGAAATCGCCGGGTACGGGAATCAGGGCCATCGAACCTGCGTATTGGTCCATTCGAGGGCTGCGCATGAGTGATAAAGTGAGGTTATGAGTTTGAGCAGGCGTGGGACGATGGCTCTTCGGCTCCTGGGTGGGACAGTGTTGGCAGGACTCATTCTGGGACCCGCCGGTTTTCTGGCGGCGGAGCAGCCTGGGAGACCGGACGGCGCCGGGCAACTGGCACGTGACCCAAGCCGCCCCGAACCGGTTTGCGCTCCATCCACGCTTGGCTCCCCGTACATTCCCGTCGACAGTTGGGTCTATCCGGCCACGTTGCGCCTTTACTCGCTGGGATTTGTCGACAATGTCTTTTTGGGAATGAGGCCGTGGACGCGGGCCAGCCTGGAACACATGATGGAAGACGCGAGCGCGCGCATCCAGGACGCGGATGCCGATGGCGACCCGAGCGCCGGGGAAGCGCAGGACATTTACGAAGCCATCGACCGCTTTCTCAACCCAGACGTTCAGGGCCCCTGCCTGACGCACCAGGGCAACACTCGCATCGAGTCGGTTTACACAGTGGCTCGCGGCATCGGCGGCACGCCTCTCCACGACAGCTTTCATCTGGGCTCAACGATCATCAATGACTACGGCCGGCCATACGAGAACGGCTTCAATAGTTACTCCGGCGCCAGTGGCTACGGCTCCGCGGGCCGTTTCGCGTTCTACGTGCGCGGAGAATTTCAGGGCGCGCCTTCGGCAACCGGCTACTCCCAGGGATTGGCGAACGCGCTCAGCACGTACGTGGACGGCACGACCTTTCTAAATACCACCACCAACCTGCCTTACAACCAGGCCACAATCCCCATGGGGCCCATCGGCGCGACCACCAGCGGGCGATTCCTCGAGGCCTACGTCTCGGCCCAGGTTCTCAACCATGTTTTCTCCTTTGGCAAG
>Ga0224555_1001330_pt1 | contig 34756 bp, 25 predicted proteins | sample 714S23034metaG_FD_180687 | JGI IMG/M metagenome (GOLD analysis project Ga0224555, IMG submission 180687) | Peat soil microbial communities from Stordalen Mire, Sweden - 717 S2 30-34 | ecosystem: Environmental > Terrestrial > Soil > Wetlands > Peat | place: Sweden: Norrbotten County, Stordalen... | reverse complement strand
CAACATGGAAGAGGCCGAAAAGGGACTGATGGAGTCGACCATCTTAGGATACAGAATCAGCAAGATACACACCCTGACAACAGACCTCGTTGCCGCCTACGGCGCGACGTTCAACAACGCAGCAAACAAACACTGAATCATGTTTTCCAACCAATATCTGGCCACGGTCAGGGACGAGAGCCAGCAGATTACCAAGCGGATCGTCTATGCCAGCAGCCAGAGCAACGCTGCCGCCCAGCTCCAGAAGGAGAAGTATCGGCGATGTAGCACTGGTTGCCCGTGATGGCGACGAGCTCGTCGTTTTGGCAGGGGAAGAGGGGAAGCTCGCGCAGCTTGTCGGCGCGGCCCAATGTCGGGTCTGGGAGGGTTTCGAGCGATTCCTTGCCGGCGAAAAATTGCAAAATGGGGTCGCAGGTGGCGGAATCATATTTGAGGAGCTTGGCGCTCCAGACGGCGCGTGACTCGTGGAGGGTGTCGGCGAGGTCGCGAGGCGTGACGGACCATATTTTGCTGAAGCGGGCGGCGAAGCCATCGATGGCTTGGAGGAGCTTCGCCCCGCCGGTGACGAGTTGGACGTCGAGGGTTTCAAGGGCAGCGCGAAGGCGAGGGCCTAGGCTGGCGGGTACAAGAAGCGGGGTGAGGCTGTTGCCTGCGGGCCAGAGTTGGTGGTGCTGGTCAGGAACGAGACATTGTTTGGAGACCGAGTCATCAGCAGGCTTCCAAGCTGCAGGTTGGTCGAGGAAGAACTGGAAGACGGACGTGAGCCATTCTTCGTTGGGGGCTTCCTTGGCGTCAGGTGTCCAAGTCGCAAAGTTTTTGCCAGGTGCTTTTGGCAGGATAACTGCGAGCTGTGTCAGCACATGCTCGGGTGTCATTTTGAGGACCTGGGCGGCAGGAGCCTCCGGAAAGGCGACCGCCTCGGCGTACTCCGCGTCAACGAACCACCCCGTGAACTGGGCGAAGATTTTGCGTTCGGCCGGGCCGGCCAAGTAGGCAGGGGATGAGCGATGACCGATGGTGTGGAGGGTTCCGTCGGCGACAAGGAGCAGGGGCAAATTGGGAAGTGCGGCGAGCGGCGCTTTGGCTAGGGCGAATTTGGCTATGGCAATCAGCCACTCCCGGTTTTGCAAGGCGGCACGCGGAGCTTTTGCTAGCAGGCAGTTTATGTCGGCGGTGGTTTCGAGGAAGGACCGGAGATCGGAGGATTCGAGTATTTTGAGGGAGTTCCCTGATTTCTTGTAACCCTCCTGGATATGAGTCGGAATGCCCGGATCGGATATCTTGTTCCACTTCTCTGCAAGGAGTGGCGGGCGGAGCGTGGGGATGACAGTCCGCAGGTCGGTCGGGGTTTGCCAGTCGGAGGCTGCAGATCTGAGGAGTTTAGCGTGTGCGAGTTTGGAGTAGAGGGCGGTGGGGAGCGAGTCCAGTGGCGTGGGGAAGTCTTGGTTTGGGTCGAGCCAGAGGTCGTAAAAGGTGTTGGCGTCGAGTTTCGGATCCAATTCGACCAGGCGAGCGAGCATTTGACCGTAGGCGGCAGCGACCGCTTCCTTGATGAGAGTGCGGTTCCATTCGGCACGGATCCGTTCTACCGATCCCGTAGCGGAGGCCTCGTGGGTGAGACCTTTGCGCGAAGTGTCCACATCGAAGAATCCATTTATGTGGACCGGGATGCGGCAGCCGCCGAGGGCATCTGGCAACGGGAGAAAGCAGAAGACCTGGCCCTGAAATTTTTCGGCGGGGGCAGTGCCGGGCGCGGGAATCGGACAGGCGCAGCCGGCCCAGGGAATGGCTTTCTCCTTGCGGTCCCAAAGCTCAGTAGCGGTGTTTAGCAAAGTATCGTCTGGGCCACGGAACAGGCCGGCGCAGACGAGCCAATCGTGAGTGGCGGATTTGCCAAGGTTGGTGACCTTCAGGGAATGCTGAAAGCAAGAGGTGATGCCGTCGCTGGCCTGGGAGCGGAGATGTTGCAGGGTGGCGGGGATGTCGCTCTTGATGGCGCTGTTGACGATGCCACGGCCCGTGGTGACGGTGTCCTGGTTCAGGGTTTCAATGAGGAGGACGGAAGATGGGGCGGCGCCGGAGGTGGTGAGAACCAGGAATTCGATGCGGAGGAGGTGTTTTAGGAAAAGGAGGATCGAGGGGGCAAAACGAGTGAACTCCTGAAACAGTTCGTGGATTTTGTCGGGGCTGATCGGGCCGCGCTTAATCTGACCATTAACACCGTCATGGTCTGAGGTGCGGAGCGGGAGGCGGAAGGCAGCACCGGGGAACTCGGCCTGGCCTGATAAGAGGCCGAGCGGCCGGAACGAGGTGAGCAGATCGGGTGACGTGGACCAGAGCTGGGACGTTAGAGGCCAGCACTTTCCTGGTGGGGCGGTGTCCAAGTAGTCGCAAGCGGTCTTGTGTGGGTCGAAAAGGTAAAGGTTGGGACCGGTGAGCAGGAGAGGGTAATCGGTGACGTTGTAACAAGTGTTGAAGCCGAGGCCGAACTTGCCGGTGCTGGCCGGCTTGAGGACCTTCTCGGTGTCGCCAAGGCTTCGAATATTCTTTATGTCCTGGTCTTTGAAGGAGGCGTTGTTCCAGACGAGGAGAGCGGGTCCAACCAACTGTGCGAGTTTCGGGTTATGGAAGATACGGCTGGTCTGAGAGGTCTGGTCGAGGATGAAGCGGATCTCGGTGGCTTCAGCGTCGTCGGCATTTTGAATGAACTCTTTGAAAAGGCCGACCCCGAGAGCGTAGTCGCGGACAAGCTTGTTGAGCGCTTTGAGAAGTGAGTATTCCTGGCCAAAATCGGATTCCGGGGGAGGCCCGGGGATTGACGTTATGGCTGGCTCTTCTGACATGGCGCAGGGTGACTGGTGGGTTTAAGGGCATTTCCCCCCGGATCTTCATTTCGCTCTGAAAATGTCCACGGTCGTCTCCAGGCATGGGCGAAGATCAAAATCATTCATGCCCAAACCCGACCGCGGACGGTCAATCCTCTGGTAAATGTCAAATCCGCGCCCAATCTTGATTGTCCAGCCACTGTCCAGCCTGATTTGACGGTCGTGCAGGTGCTCATCGAACATGAATGAAAGCGTGACGTCGTGCTGTTTCAGGTCATCCACCAAAGCATCCAGCTTTTCCGATATTTCGACTTCCTGACCGGGATCGTCGGCCCCGGTCTTGAGTCGGATGTTCTCCACGGTCCCAAGCTTAACGGCCAACTCACAAAAGCGGGTAAAATTGGCAATCTGATGGGGGATGCGGATGAAAGGATCTTCGACCTCGATCACTTTGGCACCCGCCATATAAGGCCCTATTAATTTTTCGTAACTGTATCCTGTATCCCCGTAATGAATCGTGAAATGGCGCTCCTTCAACTCGGATTCCTCCGCCTTGGGAACCGTGACGGACGCCGCTGTTGAAATCACCGGCTGAACGATGTCGGCGTCTGCTGGCACAATGTCGGGCTTTGGAACGACTTTCCCGCGGAATTCCTGGTCCGCCTCAATGGAATTCAGCGCTTTGGACTCTTGGCAAAACACCACTTTCTCCATTTGGTCGGCGCCAAAATAGGAGAATTCGATGGCCGCAAATTCATCGTCCGGCTTGCGTTTATTGAGTTGTTCCTTGACCCGGCGCCGGCCTTCCAAGGCGTATTCCAAATATTCATTGAAATTCTCCACCGACGGTTCTCCATGGGGGTGGAGGATCTTCAAAAATCCGGCCACTGTCTTTATGACGGCCGTTTCGTCGCGACCACGCACCGCCGGACCCAGCTTTGCTTTGCCCTTCACATAGGCGTAGCGATTGGTCTGCTTGGCCATATAGTGCAAAGCCTCGGCCAGGTAGTCGGTGATAAAACCGTACCGTGTCGTCAATAAATCACTGCTGCACGGCGGGATCTCCCACCCCGGCAGGTAGCTGTGGAACCGGTGCAGAACCGCCAGGTCGAAGGCCTCTGGCAATGGTTTGAACAGATCGTCCTCGGATGATCGCACCAGCGCGTCAATTGAATCGTCGATATTTCCCACGAAGGCCAGGCTCGCATTGGCGATCACCTCGGCCGGCCCGCGGCTAAATCGTCCATTGGCCATGTAATCCTTCATGATTTGAATCGTGTCACGATCTTTTACACGAATCCCGGCCACCTCGTCAAAAGCAACCACGTCCCAAAACCCGATGATCCCCACGCGGCGCCGCTGGTTGTTGTAAAACAAGACCGAAGTGCTTGTCTGGCCGCCGCTGATAAGGGTCACGTACGGCGAAAACTCACTGAAGACATAAGATTTCCCTGTTCCACGCGGTCCCAGTTCGATGAAATTGTAATTCGCTTCGACAAACGGTATCAGGCGCGCGAGAAAATGGAATTTCAGCCTGGTCGAGAGATTTGCCGGCTCCAAGCCCACGGACCTCAATATGATGTCGAGCCATTCGTCTCTGCCGAATTGGCCTGCATTCTCACAAAATTTCTGGAACTCGAAGCGGGACAACTGAATCGGGCGCAAGTCCTCCACAAAAAATGCATAATCGTCCTCCTCGGTCTCATTGTAACCCAGAGTGACCTCCGCCCAGATCCCGCCTTCAAGCAGGCGGTCGTTCTCACGATAAAACTTTTCGTTGATCGCAATCCGGCGGGAATTGAAGTTCTCCATGGCCGCCCAATGACGTTTTTCCTTTTCCACATAGGAAACGTGAATTTTGTCAATGAACTTGTGACTGCCCTTTTGCTGGACCAGCGACTGCGCACGATTGGATTCATCCGGCCGAACGTAATTTTGCTGGATGGTCTCAAGCACAGCGGCGATGCCGGCCTGGATTTCGTCCGGATCATCCGTCGCACAGAATTTCGCCAGCAGGAACTCGAGCACAAACGACGGTACGTTCGTGCCTTTTTTGATCTGATGCAGCAGATCTTTGCGCACGACGCACCCGGAAAATGCCCGGTTTAAACGTTGATCAAGCTCGTCCATACTAAGCCAGTGTCTCGACTCTCAGCTTTAAGGGTAAACCGTAGGTCACCCCCGTCTCCGCATCCACAGCGCGAACTTCCATCGCGCCCACAAAGTCTTCAACTATGCGCATCGGCACTTTCACGGCTTGGCCGGCTTTCACCTTCAAGACGCCGGTTGCAGGATCGACGCAGGCACTGGAGGCGGCCTCGCCAACCACCGTCTCCTTGTCTCCGATTTTGGCCCGCGCCTCCAGGCGAAACGCCACCTCACTCGTAAATAATTCTCCTCCGAACACACAAACGTCCAAAACCGGTCGTCGTGTCGTCACGGTTCCATGCGCTTCCCCTCTGTACCGCAGTTGCACATCCACGACCTTTTGAAGGGCGATGGTCTCATTTCCCAGGTCAATCTCCAGCACCGGGGTGACCGCCTCCTGCAAAGAAAGGCCCTCATGAAAATACGGTTGCCGCTTATTGAATGTTCCAAATGACCGTGGCACAAGGTAGAATTCCGCATCGCCCTGGATCCCAACTTGCTCTTTGGGAAAAAGCACTGTTCCCTGGCTCCCCGAACCCTGTCCCAACATGCATCGGTCTTTGACCTGAACCCAATCCCCCGGTGGTTTGGCGACCACATCACCGGCCTCAAATGCGGGATGAAGTACGAATCCATGATCGGTGGCAAATATAACATGGTGAAATCCAAGCTTTTTGAGCTTCCCGACTGCCGCGATCAACTTGGCGAGCACATGCGGCATAAAAACACACACATTGGCGGCGTCAAGTTCTCCCTGCTCGTCAATGTCGGTCGTTTTGACCAGGAGCAGGTCAATTCCCGCCAGTGGCTCAGATTTCTTTTTTCCAGATGGCTTCATGGCGATCAACTCGTCAAGATCCAGCATCGTGGTGCGATCCCCGTAAAACTCCCGGACATAGGCCAATCGTTCGACAGGATTCCGAATTGGTTTCCCGGAGAGCGTCGGGACCAGTTCGTCATCCACCCGCTTCAAAAAGAGATTCCCATCCGCCTTTGGCAGCAGGGATGCCATGCCCACCGGCGTAACGGTAGGGAGTTGCGCGCAAATCCCCTGTAAACGACAAGAATATCCGGTGCATAATTGCCGCTCCAGCGCCACGGCCAGTTCAAAGCGCAGCGCATCCACGAAAACCAATCCGACGCGCTTGCCCCGCGTCTCAAGCAATGGGCCGATAATCTTGTCGAACACTTGGGTTGCACGCAACCGGCCTCCCACCGGCCACCCTTCTTGGGAAACACAATCCATGAACCGTCGCTGCAAAAACTCCACCACCTCACGAAAACGCTTCCTGGCCGAGTCAACCAGGTCTTCCACGGCGTCCATTTCGCCGTAAGTGTCGGCGACTGCTCTCTCCATCTCCCGCTGCGCTTGATCCAGCCGATAGCCCCGGCCGGTGTAAAAAGAAATCAGCTCATTTACGGATTTCCCATGCGCCGGCAAGTCCCGTTCAACGTCCGCGGCGGCGACCAACAACTCCCGGGCGCGTCCGGCAACCGTCCAAAGCATGCCCCGATCCGTATGTTTAACCCAAACCGATTCCCGGCGCTTGTCAGCGATGTCGGATGCCCGGCCCCAATCTCCGGCAAGCAGGGCCTCCACATACTGCCGTAGAAAACTACGTTCCTCGAATGAGAACGTGTCCCGCTCTCCCAGGCTTGCCACGCCACGCATTCTCTCCTCCAAAGAAAGCTCGACGCTTACCTGATCAGCCCGGGCAATGTAGGCCGCGCTATATTTCTCCTGCCTGAGCGCATCACACACGCGATTGACCAAGGCCTCCCCGCCCGTCTCGGCGCGAGGGATGCTCGCCAAGCTCTCCGACAGTCCACCCGGTAAATCAAAGGCGAATTCGCTGAAGAGAATAAACCGCCAAAACTCGTCAACGACGGCGTCCCACTTCCTGGCTTTCGTCCTGGGGGTGAAACCGAGCTGTGAATTCAATAAATCCTTCGCCTCGACGAGCCATGAATCCCCGGCTTTCAATCTCATCCGCTGCTCCGGAGATGGAACAAGGAGGGACACGATTATTTCTGCCGCCGACTCGACCCCCAACAATGTCCGGAGCTGGGGCCAGCCATTTCCAACTTCCACTGCGTCAATGGTTCCCATATCGGGGGTTCCCGCCGCAAATAATTCGCGGATTTTGTCCCGATGATCCGGCTTGGCCCTTTCGGACAGGCTTTGGAATGAATCCTCGTCGCTTCGCGGAAACCAGTCCGATCCCGCGGCGATGCCACTGAATGGATCGTGACACCGCTCCTCCGGCGTTCCTGGTCTGGCCAGCGGGACGTAAACGATCAGACGCTGGTCCACCGCCTCGGCTTTTCCTGAGGCAACCCAACAGGCGACTGCTGACTCCTGAGCCTCGATGAAGGAATCGGTGGCGTCTACGACTGTGCAATGCGCTCCGGCTAGCGACCGAGCGATGTCGCGATAACGCTTGCCCGAATCGTAAATGACCAACGCCCCCGCCTTTTCCGAGCGGTTCCGAAATGTCTCTTTGATAAATTCCCGAAGGTTCATGAATGTTTCGGCCCAGCGCCTTCCAATTTCGCTAGCTTGGGGATAACGGGTCTCGAAAAGCGCCACGATTGTCGATCCCACAGTAGTATGCTCTGTGGCAACTTCTGATTTCCGGAAAACTCTCTGATCCGCAAGAAGCAATCCGGCCCCTTAAAATCTCGATGCGCAATTTTGTCTATGCTAAGGTAAAAATCTGCCGCCTGAACAAGGGCGTGGAGAAGTACCGCCTGTCCCTTTCGTTCAATTTCCCTCTCCTCTGGAGATTCTTCGCGTTCCATGAGGTCTAGCAGGAAAGTAGTATGAGTTGTCACAATAGTCTGCTTCTTGATGGACAACATTCTGTACAATGTCGGCCAAACCATTTCGTTCTCAAGAAGAACAGGAAACGAAAGGAAAACATTATGAAGCCCGTCCAGCAAAACACCCGTGAATGGTTCCCCCCTCAATTCAGCCTCCTCTAGTTTCCTAGCAATCTTTCCCACCATGTCTTCGGGCGGGAGGAAGCCGGGGGCAAATGTGCAACACTCAATGCGAGCCCCGGCATCAGTGGCTGGGGTTGGCGAGTACTTTACCAACTGCTTAAATCGTTCCTCGTAATAGGAAGGCGGATAAAGGAAGGAAACCACCAACACCCGCCTCGGCTCTACACCAACCCCCCTGTATGTTTCGCCTGCCGCGATTTTCGAGGACAAAATCTTCAGCCCAACTCCAGCTTTACCTGAGCTGCCGTGCCCATGGACAAGCACATGGGAATACGCATAAAGATCCAGATACTTACTTGGGCATGTTTTGTCGACATCATAAACGTTCGAATCAATCAATACATCATCGCTCCAGTCGTTCAGGGCGTTTATTACTTGGTCCTGGTCTGGCAACGTAAGATTCCTCTGCTCCTCCCGATCTAGTTGCGACGGCAATTGAGGTGAAATACGGAAACCCTCATGCCCGGACATGTGGAAAACGTGTGTTCCCGGTCGCGAAAGCTGAAATCTCGTCTTAACAAGCTGCAGTAGTCTTTCGGGTTTCTTGCCTTCCGAATCTGTATTCCTATAACTGACCTTCATTAGAACATCCACCATGTAAGATAATCGACTGTGTCGAGGCAGATCCTCTCCGGAAAGCACGAACACGAGCGCCTTCAGATCACGGCATTTATCGATGAAGTTGGCCAACGTTTTTAACTCGTAAGGATCTCGGCCCTCGGTTAACCCAAAGAAGCTGTCGATCACGACAATTAAAGGAGCAATTGCTGGGATGGACGTTTTGTTCATTAACCTCCTGGCCACAGCATCCTTTGTTTCTCTGACGAGACGGCCAATCTTCTCAAGATGAGACGACAGCTGATCACCAAGCTGCAGGCCTTCTGCTTGGGACTTCAAGCACCTTAAATCAGCAACGTGAAACCAATCATTAATGTTAGCTTTGTAAATTGACAAATCCCGGATATACGCCGGTATCAATGAATTCAGCCTGCCTTTGAGATCCTCCGTGGCCTCTTCAGTAGTAATATAGTAGCAGCGTGTTCCTAAAGGAGCAAGTGTGGCAGCAATAGCAAGAGCAAACGATGTCTTTCCTGTTCCTGCGGACCCACTAACATTAATGACAAGACTGTTGTCAGCAGACGGGCGCAAGCCACCAAAAAACAGGGTGTCGGCACCGCGAATGGGTATCGGAATGCCAACGATTTCATTGATAATATCGAGCGCTCGCAGTCGGTCGATTATCAGCGGTGAATGGCGAAATTCAAATGCAGGGCCCACGGTATCTCTGAACCGGACTTGCCCGGTCAGGTCTCGCTGCGACAGGTAAGCATCCAGAAGCTGCCACAAGGCAGTGCGATCACCGAGATTCTTTTTCTTCCAACTACCGAACCGAAAGCAGTAATGGCCCTTCATGGCGAAGAATTGCTGCAGAACCTCGGCTGTCAGATTTGTCGCTGTTGGAATATTGTCACGATGTTCAAAATATCGGCGTTGGGACTCTAGTTCGGATTCAATATCGTCAACGTCAAGGTGTTTCCATCCAGCTCCTGTCGCTTGCCGAGATGGATAAGCACGGAGCCGAATGAAAAGAAGCCGACGGCACGCTGCCAACGCAAAAGCTCTCGAGGCTGGCTCATTCGGCACGGTGAGGGCTTCGCAGAGGATTGACAGCGGCGAAGGAAGCATCAACCCAACGACCCCCTCGTTTTTCGAATAACGCGCATTGCGCTGAATTTCCTTAAAGCGCCACACTGTCAAAGCAGCAAGACGCGGCGCTGCCCCTTCGCGACCGATGCCCTCGAGCAGGTGCGGGTTCGGTCTGCTCTTGCGCCTCGAGTGTGGCGACGGATTAAACCTAGCGAAGCACTTTCTTAGCGCCGGATCTGTCGCTTCGAAGGATTTGCGATGCAGGTATCGCCAGGAACAATACTTTAACGCGTCGAATATAGAATCCAACAAATCAACTATGATGTCACCGTATGGCACCGCGTTGGGGGCTTCCTTCAGAGACCTCGCTAATGCTTTCATGATGTGCCTTTCAAATGCAATATCTCGGAGTACTAATTAGGATCTGACTACCTTGGACAGCTTTAGTCAGGAATTGCTCACCTCCTGAATCCAATCCCGACTCAACAATGTTGTTTCTCTCCTCGTGCAGCAAGCCAAACGCCATTTCGGGGGACAGAATGTTCCTATGCTCCATCCAGTCAAGCAGTTTCTGTCGTTCAGCTCCGAGCAGAATGCGGGACCAAGCGCCAAGGCTCTCCTTCATTGGCCCGTGCTTATCCCAAAGAAATGCCAATCGCGCCAAAAGGCTACGCGCCTTTCCTTCCTGCGTCAAAGTAGCCGTAATGGCCCTTTCTGCTTCAGGCCAATCCACCGCTTCCATTGCGTCGATCCAATGCCATGGGAATCGCTTTCGCACTTGAGTCTCTTCCATTAGTCGGCTCGGCAAAAATCTTTCTCCTTGCTCTGCTAGTAATCGGATAATTTCTGCTCTTTTGTCAATCTCCGAGCCGGACTTCAAGCCAGATCGTAATAGTGTTCCAAATGCTTCAGCAAACGCTTCGAGGGGAAACGCTGCAGATTCAATAAAGAGGCAAAGGCGCTGTGTTTGTTGAAAAGTCAGCTTTGGTACATCGCGTGCAACTCGGTTCACGGCCCACGCGTACTCTTGCTTTCTGGGGGCGTTCGGCGGCAATTCCGCTAAGTCATCGGCTAAAATATCCAAAAGGGTACGGCCAGATGAGTCCTCAGCGGCGTTTTGTTCCCGTATTAGGGTGTCAAGTGCAATTGCCGAATCCTTTACCATATCATTGTTGTCTATCATCTTGTGATCTCCATAAGCTTTGTACATATTTTATTGAAGGTAGTAGGGCGATGTACCACTTCAGGCAAACCCTTTCCATACTTTGCCTTGCATGGATCGTGCGGCCTTGTAAGGCCACCCGGCATCCATTGTGGACACAGCCCTCCATCGAAGGCAGTCGGCTGGCGTGCTTTCTTGTTAACTGGCAGCATGTGACCAAAAGCATAGTGCTCTAAGCCGAAGCTCGAAAGACCGAGCCGACATGGCAGATCGTGAACAATAATCCCGTTGAATGGATCGAAGGTGTCCATGTCGTTACGATAGCTCCACATCATAAAGGAATGAATCGGAGCTTCGCCTACAACGCCTTCGATTTCTTCCTGAATGAGGGCTGGATCCATTGACACCCAATGGTCTAGTGTTCTCTGCATCTTCCTCTTGGACACACCCGCGCAAGCAGCGAGCCGTGTTATGAAGTTCCGCTTCGCGCGTACGCATCCAAGAACCTCATCGGATTCGAGCGCGATAGCGGGGCCCTTTAGCTTGTTTGCCCGGAAGAAGGCCTCGACGTATCTCTTGAGGTCCCCTCGTTTATATCTTGAGAGGTGTCTGACGAATTTCTTTCTCATGCCCTTTTTCAGTGCCGGGTCGTTCTGAACTTTCTCCCAAAAATCGGGATAGGCACGTTTCAACATATCCACCCCATCCACCGATATCGTTAGTTTGGCCATATTATTGCCTTTGTCATTCGTCGGGCGTTCGGTTGACCAGCCCAAGCACGACTCGGAGCACAGCCTCTCCAAGCCGAATGGGGACTGCATTGCCCACCTGAGCTGCTGCCGATATTAGTCCCCCCTCAAAGAAAAAGTCATCAGGAAAAGTTTGAAATCGAGCAGCATGGCGAACCGTTATTCCATGGTTATTTGTGGGATGGAGGAAGCGGCCCTTTGAAGGATTGATGCATGCGGTCGTCATTGTCGGGCCGGGTTTGAAGGGGTCGATTCTGCCATATACATCCCAATGGCCATCGTGAGTTGCGTGGCATTGGAGCATTCGGTTCGAGTGACGCCGGCTGCCACCGTTGCGTGGAGTGCTGGCGAATACGCGCATCATCTCTGGAGAATGGCACATGTGAACATTGTTGGGGTCGCCAGTGCTGATGGGTTTGCTGAAAACAATACTCGCTGTTTGCCAACTTTGGCATCCGGCTTGCTTCACGAGCATTGATTTGGGATCAAAATGCGTCGGTGTTGGCGGCCATTGAAAGTCTGACGGCAAATTGCCCCTGGTACCAATGATGAATACTCGTTTCCGGGTTTGTGGAACACCGTAATCCGCAGCGTTCAGAACTACTGGACGTGCGAGGTCATAGCCGGCCCTCTTTGCGAGAATATACAGTTTACGGACGTATTCCCTATGCCTGTCGCAGAGTAAACCTGGGACATTTTCAATGATAAACGCCTTGGGTTGAATCTCGGCGACGAACTCGATGTACCGGACGAGGAGGGCATTTCTGGGATCTTTTACACCGGAGTTCTTTAGTCGATGAAGCGAATAGCCTTGGCATGGCGGTCCACCCATTAAAATGTCCAAATGTCCAGCGCGCAAGCCGAGCTGTCGCAAGAATTCCATCGCGTGAATTTCAAGAATGTCTTTTTGCAACAGAACCGGCTTGTCCTTTCGTCTACCAGTAAAATTCCGCTGATAGGTGCGGCATGCATTATGGTCGATATCAATTGCCCCCAACACCCGGATACCGACGTTCCTGGCGGCCAGCGACAATCCGCCGGCACCGCAAAAAAGATCAATCGTCGTAGCTGTGTGCTTATTAGTCATTGAATGATCGATTCAAATCAAAAAGGACTATTCGATTCCTCTCCCCAACCGCCTGCCCCGACGCGTTTTTCATCCCGGGCATATTTCATACCACAAAAGCCCAGGAAGTCGCAATGCGAACAACGCGGGCCACCACCTTTCTTCTTCGTGGGCCCCATCTTGAATTCCCGATTGCGGATTCGCGCGGCGGTCGTCGCCACGAGCTTTGTGGCGTCGGTCAACGCAGCCGCATCCAGGGGCACGTTCAATTCCGCCTTCGTAGCATCCTCGGCGTCCAAGTAGCGGACAAGCCCCCGCTCCGGCTGATATTCAAGTTCTTTCTTGGCCGCCACCGCGTACAGAGCCACTTGGAGCCGCATTTCCTCGTCATCGAGCTTTTGGTGCTTGTCCGATTCCGGATCGCCCGATTTGAAATCTATCAGGCTCACCTGGGGCGGATCGTCGCGACGCACCACGTCAATGGCGCCGGAAACGAGCACGCCTCCTTCACCGTCCTCATACTCGACCAGGGTTTCGAAACTCTTCTCCGGCTCGAACGTCAAAACGCCAAGTTCGCCAGCATGGCACTCGATATAGTTGGCGACGATTTTGAGTCCTTTGGCCCGCATGTACTTGGCCGGATCACCGGTGGTGTACCGCAGATAGAACAGCCCTCGGTCAATCATCTTCTGGATTTCGCGTTCAAGCGCGGGGCGATTGTCTGCGAGTGAAGCCCACTTCTTGGGATCAGAGTGGACTGCGCGCATCAAATTATGCACACCACGACCGTAACCGAACGCCTGGTCAATCGTCGGCGCAAAACCGAGAACTTTCCGCAGGTAGAAATCGTGGGGGCATTCCAGATAGTAGCGGAGATCGGAAAATGAAGTGGCCAGACGCACATCCCGCAGGTGCTCCTTTGGGGCATATTTCAACTCGTTCAACAATTGCTTGGAATCATTTGTCACCGTGCCTCCACTCCCACTGACCAAGGGCCGAAGCTCCTTGATGAAACTTGATGTTCGTTTGCCGCAATGGCTGATGAAAAGAAATCGCTCCGCCCGTGTGAGCGCCACATACATCAACCGCCGTTCACCGTCTCGATTTTCGTTGTCGGCCAAACCCTCCACATCAATTTTGTTCACGATGCCGCCCTCCAAGGGCAGATCCGGCTTCCTCCGGGCGTAGTTGCTCGGAAAGCTAGCCGCGTTTACGGCGGCCAGAAATACACCGGGAAACTCCAACCCCTTCGCCCCGTGGATCGTGCTGATCGTGACCGCGTCAGGCTGCACCATCAACGGCTGTTCTTCCGGCCGTGCTTCTTCAGAGCCGTATTGACATAGGCCGATGATTTGCCATGGGTAATCCCGCGAGCTGGTCCATCCGGGTGTTTCGATGCCAGTGATCAGCCCGCTCATCGCCCCGAGATGGAACAATGCCGTCTGTCCCCGTCCCTCGCAGGTGTCCCATGCTTCCACCTCGGCTTCGGACAGCAGCATGTGGAAAATCTTCTGTGGAAAAACGCGTCTCAGGTCATTGGACTTCGTCAAGAATTCACGCAACGATGGAGTTCGGAACGCGGCTGCTGTCTTTGCGCTCATCACCGTTCCGTCTCCAATCCGATTGGCAATCGCCTCCGCGGCCAACCGTAAGCGGTCCTCCACATTACGACTGAAAGCGAGGCCGGAGGAACGCAATACTTGTGCCGCCGCCCGCAATACCTCCGTCGGATGGGGAGCACAGCCGAGAACGCCGTCTATCCGCTGTGGCAGACTTTTGGGATTGTGTTCCGATCCGTAGAACTCCTCCATCTTGGCTGTAATGGCCAAAGCCGCCACAAATACCAGCACTTCCGGTTGTGAAAACAGGTCCGGGCCGGCGCGAACCACGCAGGGAATTCCGGCTGATTCCAGCGCGCGCATGTATGTTCGCACCTCGGTCGAAGCTCGGAGCAGAATGGCCAGATCCGAGAGCGCCAGACCGCGTGTATTCCCGTCCTTCTTGTCGTGAATCGCACCCTCTGCTTCGGATGGCACCAATGTGCGAATTGCCTCCGCAATCCACGCCGCCTCCACCTCGCGCTGTTCAAACCCGATAAGCGCCACATGCGATGTGTGCAGGTCCTTCCGCTTCTTGTTCCCGGGAAGCATGGCCGGGGTTTCCATTTTCTTGAGCCGGGAAATCGTCGCCGCCCATTGGTTCGCCAGATTGATGATGCGTGGAGTGGAGCGGAAATTCTCCCGCAAATCCACCACCCCGGAGTCGGCCGCTTTCTGGAACTCCTCCCAAAACTCACCGATGATTTCCACCTTCGCCCCGCGAAAGCCGTAAATGGCCTGCCGATGATCGCCGACCATCGTCAATTTGCCCTGCTTTCCGGTCAGCGTGGTGATGAGTTCGCTTTGAACCGGGTTGATATCCTGCACTTCGTCCACCACCAAATGGATGTGTTTTTCTTCCAGCTCCTTCCGGAAATCCTTGTCCTCATTCAGCCGGCGCACGAACTCGCTCTGTGAAGTGCTGAAATCCAGAAAACGGCGGCACCGCAGATACGCATAATAGCGGGCCGCCGACTCCGCGAAGGCCTTCGCCGCGGCGCTCGTTCCGGTATTCGTTTTGAGACACGCCTTTTTGCACCAGTCCGACTCCGTTGCGCCAAGCTCATGGGGTGGTGTGGCGGTCGGCAACTCGATGTCGAACTGGTTGTGCTCATGCAATTGGTCGTATGCCTGCATGAACACTTCCAGTGTGGCGAATTGCCCCTTTTTCAAGGCTTCCTTCAGGACACTAAGCCCAAGCAGTCCATTGAATCCGCGCAGAATCAGTGACGCCCGGGAGCTTTCATCGAGAATGTCGTAATTGTGATAATCGTCCGGCCAGAACTCACGAATCTTCAACAGGCAAAACCCGTGGATCGTGCCCACGTACATTTGACCCAACGAAACCTCTTCGCCCGCAGGCGTAATTTTCCCAATCCAATCGCGTATGCGGAACTTCATCTCCTCCGCCGCCCGTTCGGTGAAAGTGAACGCGACAATTTGATCTTTGGAAACACCCTCCATACCAACCCACCACGCGATCCGCCGCGCCATCACCTCGGTTTTACCGGAGCCGGCGCCGGCCACCACCAAGAGACGACGATTCTTCGCCTGGACCGCGTCCTTCTGGCCCTCGGTCAACACATCGAGTAAGAGCTTTTCGATTATCTTCGTGTCCATACCAACTGTTTCCCTGTTTTCGGGATCTAAACTGCCGGCAGCGTTGTCTTGCGCCTGGCGATGATACTGCATTGGGGGTCAAGCCCAAGTCTTTGCCACATGATCTTGACCGAGTCCGCCAAAGCCATGATGTCGCCGCGGGCATCATGGCGCTGATATTTGGAGGCATTCAATCCCAGCCGATGCATCACACGATCCAGTGAATGCCCTGTTCCCCGGGTCGTCCCAAAAAGTCGTTTGGAAAGGGATATGGAATCAATGGATTCAACCGACCGCACCTGCACTCGGTGTCTGGCGCATGTGGACTCCAAAAACTTGATGTCGAACCGATGTCCGTTGTGCGCCATAATCACGGAATTGCCGACAAACCGTGAAAATTGCCCCAGCACATCAATGGGTCGCGGCGCATCTCGAACGTCTTGGTCGGTAATGCCGGTGTATTCTGAAATGAATCGCGATATGCGCTGCCCAGGCCTGCAGAAGCTGAAGAACGAATCAGCCGCTACAACGTTGCCATTACGAAAGCGCGTCGCCGCAATCTGAATGATCTCGCACCCGTCCGGATACAGTCCGGTGGTTTCCAGGTCGAATATGACGAACGAAGGCACTCCGGGAGCAGAGAAAACGGAGCCGCACTGCGGGCAGCGAATCCGCACCTCGGTCGCCGAATCAGGAATTCTCAACGTCGTTCCGCACTGGCTGTTATTGCATTTTGTAATAGATGACATACCAAATAATTTTCACATGTCTTTCCGGAATAGTGGAATGCTGGCTTCCGCTTCCAGTTCATGGCAGATCCAGTCGTTTCGTTCCCGGAGCATGTGTTTGAATCCTGATTTCACATTGGTGAACCAGACACCGCTGTCGTCAGTCACCGGGATCAGGTGGCGGGCCATTTTGCGCTTGAAATAGCCGGCGTTGTCTCTGGCATCGGCCAAGTAAGACCGGGGACGTCGCGCACTGATCGTCTGATTCTCCTCGGCGGTGAGCAGGCAGATATTGCAAATGCTGTTATACAGACTCGCTGGGACCTCCCACTGGGCAAGAAGTCCACGAGGGAAAATGTGATGGCGATCCTTGCGGTTGGCGCGCGTCGCGTAACGGTCAATCGGGATTTCATTCAGTCCGTCATCCATGATGCTCACGGGCCGGCGCCGCAACATCATGCAGTAAAAAGCCGAGGCAATGCCCGTGCGCGAAGCATACAGGGATTTGCGCACGTCGATCTTGTCCACTTGCGGCGAATAGGTGAATCGAGCGCCTCCCCGGTTGGCGAGTCGCTTGAAAAACTTCAGATCTGCCGGCAGGCAGTCGAAGAACTTACTCCCTGAATACCGGCTGCCAACGGCGGTGGCCCAGAACCATTTCCTGATTTGCTCTTTCTGCCGGGCGGTTGTGCCCTGTCCGTTCCAGTAAAAAAACAACGCGAGCACCGAGATCATGTAATCTGAATACAGGAAGTCTCGTGTGATCACGGAAAAGCTCTGTCGCAAATAATCCACTGCTTTCCCGAAGCACACGCACAGGTGGTTCCAGTCTTTGGCGAGTGCTTTGCGCAATCGGGGGTCGTGCCGGGCCTCGAGACCTAATTCCTCAATCTTTCGCTTCAACGCCTGGCCGCGGGCTTCCTTCGCCCCGCGGGCTGCGGCCATCGCAAACAGGATCGGCATCTCGGGTATCAGCCCGAAGCCGGCGTCCACATGCCCGCGCACTTCGTGCTGGATGTCGCGTAAATCCAGGTCCTCCGCCTGCGTGAAGATGGCGTCGGCCGTGCCGATCTTCATGCCCTGCGTGTTGATGCGGAGAAACGTCTCCCGAATTCCCTCGATCTTCGCTTGGACAAACATCAGATGCATCGGATAGCGCAGGATGCGTTCCCGGCACTTCCTCACGCGCTCGACATCGCGCCGGCCAAGGTGGCTTAAACGGCTGCGCCAATGGGGATGCAGAACATCTGTCAATGACTCCCGGCTCCCCGGCCTCGGTTTTCGATACAGGATTTGCTGGCCGTCCTCCCCTTTTTCGAGGCAGAATACTACCCGTTTGAAGTCAATGGCCGTTCCGTGCGCATTCTCCAGTTCGCTGCCCTCGCGTACCTGGTGCAGCACCGACACCCGCTGCTGCCCGTCAATCAGGAACCAAACCTTGCCGTTACGGGCGTTGAACGGCGGCAGCACATGATATTTCTGGCGCAGATATAATCGCTGGCTGCGGGGTGTTTCCCAGATCATCACGACGCCGATCGGCATATGTGCCAGGATGCTGTCGAATAATTTCGCCGCCTTTGGGCCATCCCAGACAAATTCGCGCTGCAACTTTGGAATCGCAAACCGCCCCTCTTCCACGCATTTCAGAAGCTGGCTGACCCGCTTGGCTTTGGTGGCGATCCGTTTCCGTTTCATACTTCAGGAGCGGTCAAATAGCCGCTGGAATCCGGCCGCCTATTGAACTGATCTCGAATAAAAGCTCGACTGTCATGCGTTTGGGATTGAAGCCCACGTTTTCACGGGAGCAGGAATGTGCCGATCGGTAGTCCCGCATGATCGAATCAAATAACCGTTCAATCTGCCACGCGTCCCAGACAAATTTTCGCTGTATCGCCGGGAGGCAAAGTTTCTTTGCGCCGATGCGGCGCATCGCTTCCTTGATTGACCAATGGTGGTATTCCATATCTTTGCTTTATTCATCGGCGATTGGCTTTTTCCCACGCCGCACCAGCCGATAGACATCTTCGCTCGTGTCATGAACAACTTGAAACTTGTCGAGATGATCCTTTAGCCGTTTCCACATCTTGGTGGCATGTTTATTGCGTTCGACTTGCCCACCAGCCTCAATCTTGAAGTGCTGCCCTCGCAATGTTGGGCCAGTGTCGGCACGAGTGCTTTGTCGCCCAGCAGCTTGCGACCAGATCTCGATGCCATATTCATCGGCTATTGTCGGCAAAAGGGCTTCTGGAATTCCCGCAGCATCGAACTCACGAAACCCTTGGTTGTCGATATGCTTGATTTTCCAAATACCATTACTTTCCGGTTCTAACCGCAAAATGAAAAAGTGACCATCATCCTGGTCGAGGATTGGGGCTGCGGCAATAGTACGAACATGGAACTCGACCACGCCCGCTCCTTCCTCAGCCACTTCACCCTGGGAATGAACATAGAAAATGGCGGCGCGTTTGTCCTTCCCGACGCATGGAATTGGGAATACGTGTCCTCTTTCTGTAATTGTTTTGTTCATGCAATATCCTCTTTTAAGTCTAACTGCTCCTTTTTCGGTTTGCCCTTCTTCGCCTTTTTCTCGTTGGTTTTGATTTCGCACAATTCCTCAAGGCCGTGGGCGATGGCGATGGAGCGGTCTGTTTTGCAGGCGTCTTTGACGCGGTTGGGCCAGATGGTGTAGGCCAGGTGCGCCCAGTCGTATTCGCCCTTGGAGAGGGATTCCCAGCAGGCTTTCAGGTCCTTTTGCCATTTCGGGAGGCGGAAGAGCTTCCAGAGCGAGCTGGCGGTGATGAGGACGCCGTCGTTGAGATTTGGCTTGTATGGGAGTTGGACAATCCGGAGAAGTTCGTCACGGAATTCGACCAATTCGGAGCGCAGCACGGTGAGTCGTTCGATTTCCGCCCGGGCGCCGGGTTTGTCGGGGCCGTTGCCTGTGAGCCGGGAAAGATCGCCTTCGACCTCGGCGATCTTGGGCTTTACGAAATCGTTCACGCACTGGAACAGGGTTTGGTCGGTGAGGCGGTGGTAATAAATCCAGAGCGTGTAGTTGCCGGAGGCGGTGGAGAGCGGCCAGTAGATGGGGGCTTGACGACGGCTCTTGGAATAGCGTTTCAGGTGATCGGCGAAGAAGCCGGCGGGCTTGCGGAAATAGTCGCGCAACGATTTCACGCCGAGGATTTCGCAGGCTTCCTGTTCGATGGCTTCGGCGCGATCCTTCCACATCACTTCGATGACCTCGCGAACGCGGCGCTCGATGTCCAGTGGATGATTCGGCTCATCCACGAGGATGCCATCCCACGGGATGCGGACGGGATAAGCGGCGGGCACGTCCTCCGGGCGGCTGGACAAACCGTGCGCGTTTTGCAATTGGCCGGGCGGGCAGACTGGCAACGGCGCAAACGGGTCGAGCAACTCCGGCGCGAGCTTCTCTCCAGTCGCGTAACGAATGTCCCAGCGGCCAAAGATGACGCCAACTGCATAGCTGATCCACTCACCGAGCGCATTTGTTCCTGCTGCGTATCGGTCTGCGAAGCCCCTCGTTCCTCGCTCGATAAACGCGCGGCTAACCTCTTCTTGTGATAGTGACGCGAATTCTTCGAGCAAAGCCAGACAACGTGCTTCATCGAATAACGTGTCGTCAACACTGCACGGCGCAACGAAGTAGGCACTGTGTTCGACGCAGCGCTCGTGCGTCATGAGAAAACGGGTTAGGCTTTGCCATGCCTCTGAGTTTTCAGCTCCATATCGACGAGTTGGAGCTGGCAAAAGCCCAACTCTTCCTGTCTCGTAAAGCCCTTTCTTGGAGACAAAGCCGAGCAACTTTTCAAAACGACGACTGAGAAATAACGTTAGCAGATCAGGCAAAATGGATTTATCGGTTGGGGAAATTACAGGTGAGCCGTTAGTGAAAATGCAGCCGGCCGGCAATGCACGAAGGGAGAAATCATCACAACGGTAAGTGTGCGTGAGTGCCGGCTTGAAGTAGTAGGTTGAGGACCTGCGTGCTTGTGCGATGTTATCACTTACCTCGGCGGCGTACGCCGCAAGGAGATCTCCATCTCGGTGCCAATCAACCACAGTGTTAACATTGGAAATCACCCAGGCGTAATCAGCTCCCTTTGCGCAATAAACCCATCGTTTGCCCAGTTCAGAAGCCAAGGGTTCCCACATCAACCGCAAGAAACGGAAGTCGTCACTCGAGCTCAACCCCTTCGTTACCCTGCCGACATGTGGGTCGAGGCGATTGTCGGAGGATAAGTCGGCGAGTTCTTCGGATGAAGCTCCGAACGCAATAAGATTCGCTGGCGTGCCCCAAAACTCACTGAGGCGACGAGGGTTGGGAGGATATATCGAGAGAAGGGCCGCAAGACCGTAAAGGGCCTCGCGGCCTTCTCTGCGAAAGTCCCAGTAGCTGCAAACGCTAACATCCGATGAAGTCCTACCGCTCAAGATGTAGGTCGCCGTATCAACCTCAGCACCATCAAGAACGCGGAGACCCAAGTCCACAAAGTATTCCAATGCTGCCGACCCTTTCCCGAGCACCAACGGCCTGAATTCTCGTTGGTCACGTCCTACAAGAAAGTTGCGCGAGGTTATTGCCCCGATTCGACCATCCTGTCGAAGACGGGTCGAAGCCCAGAGAACGAATGGCACGTAAATGTCGTTTGCGTGAGACTGCCACCTGCCACGCATTTCCTGTTCGATTCCCCCAGGAAACTGCCCAAATGGTGGATTCATAAGAGCCACGTCATAGCATTTACGGCAGACATCAATGAAGGCGAAGCCCCGCGCCGCGTCCTCGGCGAAGAGGCGACGCTGGAACCCGCCGCCGTTTTCGGCTTGCTCGGCGTAGTCGCGCAGCGCGGCATAAATCCGTTCCTCGACGTGCTGAAAAAAGTCCGGGGTCAACATACGCAGGTCAGACGCGGCGTCCAGTTCCGACTGTTTGCTTACTGCATTCAATTCGCCAGTAGAAAAAAGTTCTGATGGACGTGGCTGGAGTTTCTTCCATGCCGATCGCGCCGCGTCGATTGCGCAGCTGATTTCTTCCTCGATCTTCAGCAGCGGGCCAGCCTCGCCAGCCAGTTGCATCTTGTCGAAGATGGTTTCGAGCAGTTGCAGGAAGAATCCACACTCGGCTTCTGGAAATTCTCTTTCCACGAACTCACGCAGCAACTCCTTCTCGCCTGGCATCGGTTCAGCGCAGACGATGTTCGAGCGTTTGATGGTCGGGCGTTCCGCCGGCTTAAGGCCCAGCCGCAGCCAAGATTTCTGCGCCCGCAGCCAGAGGGAGATTCCGGCGATCTGGGCGCAGCGCGGGTCAATATCAATGCCGTGAATGTTGTGCTCGATGATGAGCCGGGGAACATCTTTCAGGAAGGCGCCCTTGCTGGCATAGGTGTTGTGGAGAGATTTCAATCCTGGCGGGCGACTCAGAGCATCTGCGCCCAGCTTTTCCTCCAGGTTCCACGCTTCGGCGTAAATGACCTCGAACAGTTCGAAGGCGTAGAGGCCAAAGTGCATCGAGCCGCAAGCAGGGTCGAGCATCAGAATGGTGCGCGGGTCTTTGAGCGGGCGGTGGGGGATAAAGACAGGCTGTTTGAGCAATCCCTCTTGTGTGAGGTTGTCCTGTCTCGGCTTCTCCGGCGCGGTTTCCCCCGGCTTGAGGAAGATCTCGTTCGGACGCCGGACAAGGTATCGGCACTGCTCCCTGAGCTTGGTTTCGCCCCGCGTCATCTCATACCAGACGCGGCCCAGCGTGTTGTCGGTGAGGAATTCGACGACGTAGCGTGGGGTGAAGAACTGGTTGCGCACGGCCAGTTCGCGGCTGTTGCGCGGCGCCGACGATTCCTCCCGCATCTTTTTGCGCTCGGCCGGATCATTGAAATACTGGTAAATCCAACCTATAGTTTCGTCCTCCTTCCAGAGCGGCTTCACTTCCGGCGCATTGAGCAGGTTGAACAGTTCGAGCAGGACGTTTTCCCGGGGAAACAGAAGCCCGTAGGGGGATTGGCGGTCGAACAACACCCCCAGATCCACGGCCATCTCGTCAAACATGCAACGGAGGAAAGCGCGGTAGCGTTCGTAGGCGCCACCCAACCCGGAATAAGCCACCTCGGAAAATGTCTTGAACCCTTTGGAATTCAACCCACCGCCGACGGATTCCACAATAATCCCCCGCTCCTCCGCCATGCGCAAAGCGGCAAAGCGATTCAACACCGTGAACGCCTGTTCACGCAACACACGGCGCACCGCCTCGCCAATTGCCGATGATGTTCCGCCGCCGCCGGCCGCCAGGTGGTTGACGCGCTCGCGCAAGAGCATCGCAGTCCGGAGTTTTTCGTCGTCCAAGTGCGGCAACTTCTCCAGACCGAGCACTCGGCCCTCACTGGCGTAAATGCCGTAAATCTCCTGGAGTTTGGCGTCGAACTCACGCGTCAGCAGGTCCCGGCAATCGCCAACAAGGCGTTGAAGCAGGTTGCGGGTTGGATTGTCGAAGGCCATGGGTCAATTCCACTTGATGGTGACCCGTTCGTACTCGGCGAGGGCGGCTTTGATCCTCTGAATTTCCGCCTCCAGCGAGGCCAGGTCGTCCGCCGAGGTGATTTCCCTGGGCAAAGTGATCGTCACCTCCGTGGAGGGTTTGCGTGCCCCGCCGTTTTCTTTTGGCTTGGTCAACGCGCGGATTTCCGCCCGGATTCGTTCCAACTCGGTGGATATGGCAAACTGGTGGTTAAGGAGCTTGCGGATGCCGTCGAGGTCCTCGGGCACAGTGATCCGCAGTTTGTCCAAACGGGCGCTAAACACATTCTGCTGCTCAGCGCCCAATCGCGTCCACTCCGGCATGGACTCAATGGCGGTGACCTCGCGGTCCAGAGATGTGGTTTGTGCCGATGCGAGAGCTTTGCACCCGTCGCGCACGGAGACCTGGAGATTCTTCAACGCCGTTTGAATGGCAGGCACTTGGGTGAAAAAGTCTTCCCGCTTCAGGAGATCCGCCGCATCCATCCTTTGGCCGGCGGTATTCGTCACCAAGTCGCCCGTCGCGCCGACCGCGGGCAATTCTTCAATTTCCTTCAGATGACGGCGAAGTTGAACGACGGTGCTCTCGATGCCATTGGAGAATGCCTTTTGAATCTCCCGTGCCCAAAGAAGGCTGTCAAACAACGGGCATTTCTCCGCCCCCAGACGGGGTGTGGCGTCGGACGCATCCGCCTTCAAGATCTCCGTGAGAGAATCCTGGAGGTCGGACGCACGATCAATTCCGGGCAGGCCGCAGGAGTTGAGTTTTGCTTCCAAGGGCGCGTACGCACGCTGAAGCTCGGGAAAGTGCTTCATCACGCCTTCACTGATGTCCTGCTCCAGCGGCATCACCTGATCACCCGTGAGTTGGAGCAAGCGGTCGGCCGCGCGCATCTTCGCTTCCGGCGAAATGGAGGAATCCCGCAAAGCCACACCGGCCTTTTTGAACGAGTTGTTGTTCCTAAGGACTTCAACGGCCGAGTCGCCCCGGACGGTCACATCGGCCCCGCCGATGCGCAACTTGATGACCCCGGCCACCAGCAACGCGGCCAGCAAGTAGCGAGTGGTGTCCTTGGACCAGCCGAACTCAGGGGTAAAAAAGTCGTCGAGCAATTTGCCGCCTTCCACCTGGCCCTGTTTGGCCAGATAGTCGCGTATGGCGACCAATGCAAGATGGTCCACATTGATTTTCTTCAGGCCGGCCGAAGTCACCACCAGGCCAAGAGGGTCGTTGTGGGACGCGATTTGTTGGAGGTTCGGTGTTTTGAGAAATCTCTCGGCCAGCGAACCCTCGGCCTGGATTGGGGCCAGGCTGTATTTGCTGAAGACCTTCCTGGCCACCTCGTCGAGGTGTTTGGAGGCAGCCTCGTTGACATCGGCACTGAGAGACGCGACCGCCACAGGTGTGCTGCAAAAGACAAATGATCCGCCTGCGAGCATTCTGCGCAGGCGCTGCTCCAGTTCGCCCGTCAACGCCTCGGCCCGCTGCCACTGGCTGTTGAGATAGTCCCCAACCTCCTTTTCCACCGTTTTGTTGCGGTTTTGGTTAAAAACCTCCCGGCACTGCACGATTTCGGTCAGCAGACGCTCCATATCCGTGTCCTCCCGGGCCAGCCAGAATACCGAAGACCGATTGGGCGGCGTGGCGGAATCGGTGAGGCGCTCGTCGCGGCGCCTTTCGTACATCGGGCCGTCCACCAGTTCGATGATGTATTGGATGGGGTCGCGTTCACCGAGCAGCGGCACCGCCTGCGCTCCGACGGTGGTCTTCATCCCGGCAGTGACGCTGCGCGTGCCTTCCAGCCGGACTTCCGGTTGGTGCGTGAAGATCTGGGTCAGTTTCTCGTTGAGAACCTTGCGAAGGTCGCGGTCAAAAACATTGATTTTGCCCTTGGCACGTTCCATCTCTGCCACCGCCTCGCTCATGAATCGCAATCTGCCATCCACCTCATTGAGATGAATGGCCTTTTCTTCCATCAACCGGGCCACTGCGGCTCTCACCGCGTCCAATTGGGAGGGAGCATCCACCGACGGATGGAGAAGGGCCGCGACATTCTCCCGATTGATGGGGAAGTCGTCGAGCACCTGAAGAACCGCAATGGCTTTTGCGACCTTCACCTCAAAGGAATTTGTCTCAAAGGCCCTTTCCGCCCGGCTGACGCCCTCGACCACATGCTTGAACGATCTCTGAATATCCAGCCGCAACGTGTCATAGAACGTTATCGTGGTGGCCAATTCGCCTTCGGGAGCATCCGCCAGCAACGCCTGACCCGCGCGCAAGCCGCTTTGATCCACCAGGACGTCCTGGATCACCTTGATGGCCGAGCGCAGACCGATGCCCCCGCTGGTCTTTGCCAAGCGGCCGAGCAACTCGAGTAAAATGTCAAAATGCTGGGGCAGGAACGGGTAGAGCTTGCGGAAATCGTCCTTTTCCAGCGCGGACTTATAGTACCGCGTGCCCGTGAGCTGGGTATGGTGCTTGAGCGCCGGGCCATGCGCATCGAACATAGCCGCCAGGGTTTTGTCCCCGGCCTGTGATTTCGTGAGCAGACGATTGTAGCAGATCTCGCGAATATCGCTGGCTTCCAGATCAATGCGGATGGGAAAACGGTCGGCCAGTTTGAACAGTTTCGCAGAGTTGAATCGGGCGTTGGGGTCGTCCTCCGTCAGGGTTTGTTGCGCAGTCGCAACCAGCCACACCTTGCCGCCGCCGATGTGTTTCACGTTTTTGGCCAGGCCGTCCAGATTCAGGATCAGGTTGTCCCGAGCGGCGATGTACTGGCCGACTTCGTCCAGAATGAAAATGATGTTTGGTTTGCCGGAGCGCCGGCGGACAAGCTCCAACATTTCCCCCACGCGTTCATTTTCCTTCTCGGCCTCGTCAACGCGCAGTTTTTGGAAAGCCGTTGCGTCGGAAAATACCTCGGGATAAAACTCATGCGCCAAGCGGGAGGCAAACTGGTTGACGACAAGCGGCTGGTTTTGGATCTGTTTCCAGGTTTTCCCCTTGGATAATTCCCGGATCCGTTTCTCGAACGCCTCCATTTTGCCGTCCTTCTCCAGCATGAATTGGAGGTAGGCGACCTTCTTGTCCTTGGAATAGCCGGCCCACTGCATCACGGTCCAATACAGGACCGTCGAAATCTCGACCATGGTGGCCCCGGCGATTTGGGCGCTGGCCAGGTCCACCATGATCACGGTGGCGGGATAACGCTTGGCCAGGGCGCCGAGTTGAGCTTTCAGCGCCGCGGATTTGAGTTGGGCCTGGAGCCATTCAAGAAACGGGCGACTGTCAATTGTGCGGGTCGGGTCGAGAGAGAACCCGAGGTATTTGGTGAAGGAACTCTTGCCCGAGCCGTAAAAGCCGGACACCCAAACGCCAATTTCGTGCGATCCGCCGCCCAGGCCGTCGTTCAGGTTGGACAACAGGCGGTCGAAACTCTTGGCGATGTTGTCCGTGACAACGTACTCGGTGACTTCCCGTTTGAGCTGCTCATTTTCGGTGCTGTCGAACGAAATGACTTTTTCAATCCGGCGGTCGAGACTTCGGCTGGCTTCAAAAAGATCGCGAATTTTGCTCATAGGGCGTCATCCTCCGATATGAACCGACCGGTAATTGCCGTCGGGCGGGTAAAAACCGAGAAATCTCAAGGTCGTTTTCCCGTCGCGGATTCCAGGGTATAGGATCACGGTGGGAACCGTAAATTTGCCCTGGAGTTTTTGCTCCAACACTCCGACCCGCAGGTACGGATGCAGCGCTTCAAGGTCGGTTATGAAGAGCACCGTTTGAGAACGACCGCGAAGGGACTCAAGTTTTGCCTCGATCTTGCGCTTGAGGAGGTCGTCCGCCGTAAGCGCGTCCTCCAGGGTTTTGTTGATTTCGGCCACTGCCTCCCGATCACAGGCGGCGTTCGCCGGGCTGGACAGCCAAACGTCGCGCAATTCGTTGGAGCGGAAAATGTCCAGAACCGTGTCGGCCATCGACATGGTTTCCATGATCCATCCCTGCTTCGCGAGCCGGGCCGCCCATTGCCGTTGCGACCGCTTTACCTCGAGCATTTGCTCGGGTTTGAAAACAAGGTAATAGACCGGGTCGTCACCGGTGTTGGTCAGGCCACGACCGGCGCGCAACCGCTGCCATAATTCATCAAAACTTTCACTGGGCGACGACATCGAGACATTCCTCCATTGTTTTGCAAGACCAGGAAATCCGAATGATATCCCCCACCTGGACGATGAACCGGCCCTGCCCGGAAAGCCGGCGCAGTTCGTTCAGAACATCGGACGCCGTGAGTCCGAACAACTCCCAATCGGTGTGGGCGGGAATCTGGGCGTCGCTCACACCGCCAAAGTGAAGTTCATGCGCCAGAAAAATGAGGGTGGATGGCGAAACGCTAAAAGGGAGAATCTGCCGCCGGTCACCATGAGGTTCCCCGAGCATTTTGAAATCGCACAGAGCCGACAGGATATAACGACCGATGCGAACGTTGTTGCCGTCGGTCCAAATGGTCTTTATTCGACCGGAAGCCTGGGCTGACTTGATGAAATGAACAGATTCGTCCCTGAACAGAAACTGGGCGCCAGCCGAGTACCGGGGCCAATATATCTCGCGAATGAAATCGTAAAGAATCAAGTGCTCCCGGGCCGTGTAAATCAGAAAAATTTGATTCAGACGGTCCACTCCCACGCCCTTTTGGACCAAATGGCGCAGCCAACCGGCCGGCTGCCCGTCCTTGCCGAGATAACGCGGGACAAAAGCGCGGTTAACAATATCGGAAACCCTCTGTGCCGTTGCCTTGGGAATGAGTCCCTGACTCCTGACCCTCTCCGCGAGTTGGAGCGAACTCATTCCAGGTTCCCAAACTTGGAGCAACCGGAGGGTCTCCGGGAGCATTCCCTGGCCTTTGCACAGCGCGGTGTTGTATTCGCGGTCCATACTCATGAGAAATAAGGAAAAACTTTTGTGCCGGAACGAAAGGCGGCCGCGTAGGCCGCCGCCAAACGAGAGCGGGACGCATCTGACGCCATCTCCCTCAGAGTGCCGATGTGCGCCGGTCCGGCGGTCACCACAGGTTTTGCGGCACCCGCAATCCCGTCAAGGAGCCGAAAAGCCGCCTCTCGTGAACAAAAATTCTCAAGATCGGGAATGTCCAACTTGGCCAGATCGCCACGGAGTTTCAGCTCCATATCCCCGTTGAGCCGAAAAAGATGGGCGACTTTTCCTTTTCCAATGCGTGCATCGTGTTCACGGCAGGCAGCCTCGGATGCCGCCGTCACACATGCCGAGGCGGTCGTTTTCGGATAAATCAGTTGCAGATACCTGAATCCGGTTGAGTTTAAAAACGCACTGTCCCACCACCCGGCCTGGGCTTTTTCCCCAAGGTGGGCGACGGCGACACGCAGAGCGCAAATTGAAGTCCCGGACAGCATTTAAAAGTAATTTCTCCGCAGGCCAACAAGAGGTGCTCGCAACATCTCCGCCACGGCGCCTTCCGCTGTTGGTCAATGGACGGATTGAAACATATTACAAGCTGCGGTGCAATCACTTCCAAGACGGAATCTGCGTACGCAATTTCTGGTGCAGGGCGGCCTTGCCGTGGCCGCAAGGCTGATGGCGTCGGCCAGCACGAATGCACCCCTGGCGGAAACCTGAGGAGCCAAAATCACCTGTTGAACTTGGGGCCGCTTTGGGGGTAATTTGACGGCGTGACGAAACCCAGAGCCATTGATCTGTTTTCAGGCTGCGGCGGCCTTACATTGGGGCTGAAACAGGCTGGCTTTCGAGTCGTTGCTGCGGTGGAAATTGATCCGATTGCCGTGGAAACGTATCGGGCCAACCATAAGGGAGTTTTTGTCTGGGAGACGGATATCACAAAGATTTCCCTCCAGCAGGTCAGGAAAACTTTGGGCTTGAGGCCGGGCCAACTTGACCTCCTGGCAGGCTGCCCACCCTGCCAGGGATTTTCCTCTTTGACCACCCTCAACGGCAAGCGTGGGATGAACGATGCCCGCAATGACCTCGTTTTTCAGTTTCTCCGCTTCGTGCGCGGGTTGAAACCCAAAGCCGTGATGATGGAAAATGTTCCCGGGCTTGCCAAGGACGCGCGCATCCTCAAAGTCGTCGCCGCATTGGAGCGGCTGGGCTACCGTTGCAACCACAATGTGTTGGACGCGGCGGATTATGGAGTCCCACAACGCCGCCGGCGATTCATTCTCATCGGCGGATTCGGCAGGAAAATTTCCTTTGGCAGAACCGCTCGAAAAAGGCGCACCGTGCGCGAGGCCTTTGCCCTGCTCGGTGACCGCGCCAAAACAGACCCATTGCACAACTTGCCTGAAACCCGAAGCAGTAAAGTGATGGAACGAATCCGTGCCATTCCGAAAAATGGCGGCAGCCGCCTGGCGTGGGGCGATGAACACCAACTTGAATGCCACCGCAAATGCACCGGCTTCAAAGATGTCTACGGCCGCATCGCCTGGGACACGGTTTCGCCCACCATCACCGGTGGCTGTTTCAACCCGTCTAAAGGCCGGTTCATTCATCCGAGCAAAGATCGTGCAATTTCGATGCGCGAAGCCGCATTATTGCAATCATTTCCTGCAACCTATTTCTTCCCGTTCAAACGCGGAAAAACGCCGATTGCGCAAATGATTGGAAATGCACTGCCTCCGGAGTTTATTCGCCGACATGCCAAGAATATCAAGTTGTTCTTGGGCAAATGAGATGGGGGCCTTGCCCATGGCGATTCACGACTATCTTTTTTTGGGTTTAAATCATGACAGACGTTTTCAGCAAATCGAAGCGCTCTGACGTTATGTCACGGATTCGCGGCAAGGAAAATAAGGCCACGGAAATGGCGCTGATAAAATTGTTCCGTCGGAACAGAATCACCGGATGGCGCCGCAACCAGCCAGTATTCGGCAAGCCTGATTTCATGTTTCCAAAGAACAAACTTGCCGTCTTCGTGGACGGCTGCTTTTGGCACGGCTGCCCAAAACACGCAACACGACCTTCAACCAACCGTGCATTCTGGAACAAGAAACTTGCTGCGAATAAAGCACGTGACCAAATTGTGAAACGAACGATTTGCACACGAGGTATGCGCGTCTTGCGAATTTGGCAGCATGAATTGACCCGAAGGAATGAATCCCGTTTGCTGCTGCGGATTCGACGAGCGCTGGCTTGATTCGACCCTTCCGTCTCCTGGGGGGTGAGGATTGGGTTTTGGGATCACCCAGGGTAGTCTTGGTGATCCCCCGCCCACCCGGAGTCGGGTTAAACTACCTCCCGACCGCGTTCCGAGCGAGATGCAGCCCTTCATGCGTAATCATCCACCTCCTCCTCAACATACCCGGCGTCTCGGAAGAGGCGGACGATCTCCCGGAACCGCTCGTCTGGAGTCTTTACAAAATCACGGAACGACCAGCGCCCCTTCAACCCCGTTTCAGCCACCACCCTGTGTTTGGTGTCCAACACGGCCTCAGGGAACTGGAAAAATCCAAAGACGGTTTCGCGCCCCCCTTCATCCGTCACCACCAGCACCACGCCTTTTGAAGGTGGCACACGGCATGACCCCGATGTTGAATCGTGATGCCACACCCGGCTGTCATCAGGCAGGTCAGCACCCTTAAGCCTGACATCTTCCACCGGCAACCCGGTTGTCAACCGTCGCGCAAACTGCTTCCGTTCAGCCGTGTCAAAAACTGCATCTAAGACCGTCGTCGGATTCAAACCCATCCTCTGCGCTTGCTTTTCCACCCCCTTTAAAAACGACACCAATTCCGCCGCCGTCCTGGTCCCCGGCGCGCCGAATTTGAAATGGTAATTCAGACCCATGTCTTTGTTCTTTCGAATCATGCCTGAACTGGCGAGTGAACGCAATTTCTTGATAGTCGGCTTGATAGTCGGCCCGGTTCACTCTTGGTCGAGGACATGGAATGCCCCCGCCCGTTCCCTTCCGGGTTGCTGGCAATGGCGAGAACCTTGCTGCTTGGCAACACCAGCGCCGGCCAAGTGTCCTCGGCCGCATCACATGCGCAGAATCGGATTCCAAGCTGCTTGATTTCGTCCAACACGCCCTCCTGATCATGGAAAAAGTAGGCGAAGGGATTCTGGGGCTGTGGCTGGCCGTCTTCCGCACGTGGGAATCCCTGTTGATCAAATTGTGACGACCGGCTGCGATGTGATGGCACCACTCGTGCGAGGGCTGGGATGATCTGCAGCTCCCTTCGCAATGTTTTCTGGATACCTGCTTCCCTTTTCCGCGCCGCATTCCGGCCCGGGTAGCGTTCCCATACCTGCCACTGGGATGCGTTTGGATTCCAGGCCTCGACATTATGTGGAATTATTTTCATCAATAATGTGTTTTGCATGGTTTCATGCTTGGCGGGTGTCGATCGGTTGCGGCTTTGCCGACTTCAGAGTTTAAGTTTCACGTTTATATCTCGGATGCCCGCCCCACAGATCTGGCCACCCAGTGCCGGCCTTAACGAGAGTGTGCGAAAAGTATAGTCCTCACGCTCGTCGGAGGGACAATGACTGGCCAACGCCGACGCGTTTAGCGAGGGAATGCAAACCTTGGCTGGCGGCCAGGACGAAACAGCGCTTGCTCCGCACGGCGGCCAATTGCTCCACCGGGTTTGATGAGCGATCAACTGCCGGGGTGGTGTCGATCAAGAGGGTTGACTTGCCGGAGCCGGTGGACCCGATGAGCAAGACGTGTTGCACTAAATCGGCCTCCGTGAGTTCGACCCGATGACCGGCCGGTTCATAGCACGGCCAGACGGTCAACGGAAAATCAGTGGGCAGATGGGGCATGGAGTGAGGCATATAAATCGTCAGGTCGGGCTGTGAGCGAAATTCGCGACACAGCCTTCCTCGGGATCGAAATAGAGTGCCTCGGCTGCCAACCGCGCGTTATATCCCATCGCCGAATGCCAGGCATCCGGTGGGCAAAGGGAGGGTAAAATCCGGACCAATACACCGGCCCGATCGAACGAAGGCACGAACATCTTATGTTTGCGGCTGTGAAAATGGCCGAGATGAAATTCCCGATGCCTGCTCGCGGCCCAGCCTTCGGGTTGTTCGGTCGCCAGCAGCAGGGGCAAATCGAAATGCTTCTCGTTGTGACCGTGGGTAAACCCGATAAGGTTTCTGTGATACTGAAAATACTTTCGCTGCCGCAGGCTGTTGTTCACCGCCACGTCCTCCGTGCTTCGGAACCAGGCCTGCAGCACATCGCCTAAATAGTACAGGCGTTGAGTGTCGTGGTTGCCCGTGACCATGACCACCTGCACCGGAGCGATCTGGCGCAGGCGGTCAATCGCGCGCACCAGCAATTGCCGGCCGCGCAGGAATGATTCCTGGTAACGGATCGCCTCGTCCTGCGGCGTGCCCGCCGTGGTCGTCCGGCCGAGGTGATCGGTGTTCAGAAAATCATTCCCGCAAACAAACAAGACCTTTTCCACCGGCAGCGACGCCGATTTGGCAAGCAGATCCTCCAACGCGATGATAAACATGCGCTCGGAAATTTCGGGGTCGTAAGCCCGGCCTGTTTCCAACTCGCAACAGTATTTTCCGAGATGATGGTCCATGATGGAAATTTCGAGCAACCCCTTGGGGCCCGTACGATGAACGAGCGGCGGCTGGATCGGGGCCGCCTGACGGAATTGTTCCAGAATGCCCTGCATCAGATTTTGCAGTTTTTCCTCCGCCACCCGCCTTCTCAGCCACGCCTTGATCTGAAACAGCATCGTGGTCGTCATGCCTTCCAACGTCTTGGCCGCGACCTCGTATTTGTTGATGACATGCCTTTCAACCTCCCAAATGCGCGTGTCGACTTGCGCGTAAACCAGCAGGTCCGCCAAGGTCTGGATGCGGGTACCGCGATAGGAAAGGTCCCGCTCCCCGTCATGCACATTGTCCTGCAATTCATTCTCGCGCGTTGGCGAGATTTCTCCAGTTGCTGCCGCAGGAGCGATTGCCTGGGGCAGGTTGGCACCCGCATAACTTTGCGCTCCGATCCAGCGCGCCAGATGGACCTTTGCATGGTCGAGCGTCAAACCCAACGCCTGCGCCACTTTGACCGCACCCCAATCGGGGTGTATTTGCTTGAGTTGTTGCACCCGCACGTAGTCGGGGTGGGTGCTGTGGCCTTGTGTTTCCCCCCGCCACCGCTCGCGCAGCCTGCGAGAGGTCGGAGTTTTCACCCCCAGCAAAGCCGCCAAGCGGGCCTTTCCGATTTCGGGCTGGGCTTGCAGGATTTGCCGGGCCTGCACATAGAGTGGATCAGGTTGCAGGTTCGATTTGTTGTTCATCATTGGAGGCGCCAGGGCGTGGACCGGAGGGAGGCATTTTCCACCCTCTGGTCGCAACTCACTTCTCTCCACCCTATATAAGCTGGCGGGCGGGTGAATTGTCCGGGAAAGAATTTCGATCTTTTTTCGGACAATTCCCGGATCGCCGATTTACATCAGCATTTCCATTCCGGTGGGGGCTCGCGGCTGAATCTCTCTGGCCAAATCCGCGAGGATCGCGCGCGCCAACAGGCGAACTCGGTGAACCAGCCGCCGGTCGAACTCACCCCGCGCGATGCAATCATCGGCGAGATAGTTCGGCTCCCAGTAATCAATGACCGGTCGCAGTTCAGGTCCGGCCTGTTCCCGCAAACGCGCGAACAGCTCTCGCTGCACATCGCGTCGCTCCAGGAACTGCGCTTGATCGATTGGTTCAGGCACTTCCACAACACCCGATTCGGTTTCCGCATCGCCCAACGGCAGGTGCGAAAAAGAAGCTTCCGCCGCATCGGTTGCATTGGATAATTGGCTGTTGATGATGCCCATCACGCACAGGGCAAATGCTGCTGTGCTTTGCCGGTTTTTCACTGAGAGCTTGCGCCCTTTTTTCGGATGTGTGTCGCCCAACAGCACCCTTTCCAGAGCGGAGTGGACGATCTCGTCCGGCATCCTGCCCGCGAGAAACCGATCCATCCCCGGTGCGCCGGCAATCCGTCGCATTCGTTTCGCAGTGAAGTGTCTGAGTTGTTGGCGTTGTGCTTCCGTTAGCGCCGACACTAATTGAAGAGCAGTCGGAAGTGAACTGCCTGATTCGTGCGGCCCGTGATTATTGCATGCGTTTGCTTGCATGCTTTTTGTTGGACTCGGATTGCATCAGCAACCCAGCAACCGGCCGCCCGGTACTGGAAAACCCGCCTGCGTACAGCGCATCTCCCGACTCGCTTCTGTTTACGATATGGTACGATGCCGGGCTTCGAGTTGGAACAGTTCATCACCTGTCGACGCCCGTTCAGGAGTGAATAGAGTTTCGCATGCTTGAGTCCAGTGTGAGCACAGATCCTGCCGTTGGGAGGAACCTGCGCGGCCATTTGCGCGCCGACAGGAAATACGCCGATATCCTTAAACTGACCACGCCACCGGAGGGGGCCGTGAAGGCCAGGGTTTTGAGCCATGCATCGCGCTGAAACCGGCTGAAACACGGAGGCACGCTATACTACTTTTTATACTACTCGAGTGTTTTGGGGTACTGGGCATTTACGTAAGTCGTTGATAATGTGGCGCATCCGGCAGGACTTGAACCTGCAACCTTCTGATCCGAAGTTATATCCTTAATGGTTGTGTCGAGTAGCGTGAAGTTGCATAAGGCATTGATCTTGTTGCATATTTACGAGGAGGATGTAA
>Ga0224555_1001329_pt1 | contig 34769 bp, 26 predicted proteins | sample 714S23034metaG_FD_180687 | JGI IMG/M metagenome (GOLD analysis project Ga0224555, IMG submission 180687) | Peat soil microbial communities from Stordalen Mire, Sweden - 717 S2 30-34 | ecosystem: Environmental > Terrestrial > Soil > Wetlands > Peat | place: Sweden: Norrbotten County, Stordalen... | reverse complement strand
AACTGCACAGAAAGCTTGCTATAAACTACCAACGGGATTACTGCCTGCGCGCCCCTGTTCGAACACCAACCATGCAAACCGCTGAATTGGCCTTAGCAAAACGCTATGCCCGACAGACTCCTAGGCAAACCGGATACCGGGTGCGGCGGATTTGAGGCCGGGTGAGGAAAGGTGCCTGTATGCTGGGACCAATCGCGGTTCTGTATCGTGAGACGGGCCCAGTTTGAGAGGGCGTGTGCGAGGGTGGGGCAGGCCATGGATTGGCAAGGGTTGGAGCGGGCGATGAAGAGGTTCGCGCAAGAGCTGGGCAGCGTTTTGCGGAGACGCTGGCGGACGCTTGCTGTGATTTGCGTTGGCATCGCTGCCGGCGCGGCTCTGCTTACCGTACTCCGAGCCAGCCACAGCGCAGCCGCGGTGGTGACGCCCTATCCGCACGACCTGGCGCAGGTGAGTTTTGCCGTTGCGGGAGACGTGATTCCGCATGAGGCGGTGAAGGCGGCTGCTGCAGCGGCGGGCGACGGCGAGCAGGGGTGGGCTGCGCTATTCAGCGATGTGGCGGATGTGTTTGAGGGCGCGGATTTTGGATTTGTGAACCTGGAGGCGCCGGAGGCGCCGACGCACTCGCACGGGACAAAGGCGTTCCTGTTCGATGCGCCGGTGGAGCTTCCCGAGGCGCTAAAGGCGAGCGGGATCAAGATTGTGTCGTTTGCGAACAACCACGTGATGGACCAGGGATGGGCAGGCTTTCAAGAGAGCCGCGAGCACCTGAAAGAAGTGGGGCTCGGGTTTGCGGGGACCAGCGACGATGCGGCGACAGCGTGGCAGCCGGTGATCACGGAGGCGAACGGGATCAAGGTGGGCTGGTTGGGGATGACGCGATGGCTGAATGGAAACCGGAATCCGGACAAGGACGACCAGCCGCATGTGAATTTCTATCCGTATCCGGGCGAGGCGAACGGCGCACCGGGGGCGGATGAGGCGACGGTGCTGACGGCGGTGAAGGCGGCGAGAGCGCAGTGCGATCTGCTGGTGGTGAGCGTGCATTGGGGGATCGAGTACGCGACTGCGCCGCGGCCGGAGGACGTGGACCTTGCACACAAGATGCTGGAGGCGGGAGCGACGGTGATTGTGGGTGGGCATCCGCATGTGCTGCAGCCGATTGAGACCTACCAGACGCAGGATGGGCGCGACACGGTGATCTTTTACTCGATGGGAAATTTTCTATCGAACCAGTCGCGGAGCTATGTGGATGGGCTGAATCCGGACTCGAATGGCGAGCCGAGGGACGAGATGATCGGGTTGTTTTCAGCGGTGAAGAGGGATTACGGGCCGGCAGGCGTGCGCGTGGAGCTGGGGCATGTGGGTGTTTTGCCGGTGTTTGAAGACAATAACCGCAATGAGCTGGCGGCGGGACGTGAGAAGAAACCGATGATCAAGCCGGTGCTGATCGACCGGGAGATTCCGGCGCTGGAGGCGCGGCTGGATGCGTTGAACAGGCTGGCGGGGTTGAGCGCAACGCAAGCAGAGGTGCCGGTGGGCGGGCCAAACGGCGAGGGAACGACTGGAGCAAAGAGCGCCGCGCCGGAGCAGGGGAGTTCTGCTCTGACGGCGGACCAGAAGAAGGAATTTATCGAAGTGACGAAGCGGCTGAAGCTGCTGACGGACCGGCGGGCGCAGATTCTGGCGCGAGTGGGCGACGATTATGTGATGGCGCCGCCGAAACTCGCCAAGAAGCCATGAGGGGCGGCGATGATGCAAATGCCGGAATCGGAAAACCTGCGCGACCAGAAACTGGGGACCGGTTATTTCGCGGCGATCCTCGGGCTGCTGATGATCCCTTTTCTGTTTGTTGGCGCTTGTTTTGCGGTGCCTTACGCATTTCTTGTTCGATGGAGACAGCAACACCGCGAGGACGCGCTCAAGTCGCTGATGAAATCGAGGGGAAGGTTCATCGGGTGGAAGGAGTTCGTGCGCGCGACGCGCGAATCCGGAGGCACCTGCATCGAGGAGAAATTCTCGGCTAAAGGCCCGGTCCGGTTCTGGTGGACGCCGGAGAATGTCTACGGCGAATCGCCGCACGAAATCATTGACTGGTTCACGATGCGCAAGGGACGGCGATATGAGCCGTTTGTCCTGTGGTGCCGCGAGCGATACACCGGAGCGGATGGGGGCAGCGCAGTGCTTGTGGAGACATGGGGCGTGGCGAAGAAGGAGATCTACGCATTGTGGGCGGAATGCAGGCCGGAGTCGAACAAGGCGCGGTGGATCGAGGTGGCGCCACCGGAGATTCTGCCGCGCCGGCGATGATTTGAGGTTCCAGCAGAGGTTAGGCCTGAACAGCTCAGCGTCGCTGCGCGGCGCGACGAGCGCGCAGGCGGCGGGGCTTCCTCAGTCGGTTCGATTGCGAAAGACGCCAGTGAGGCGCTGCCAGAGCGAGCGTGGCGATGGCTGAACGGGCGGGTGGGCTTGATGCTGTGTGGGCGGAGGATTTGTTGCGGGGCGGGCGGCTGATTCGGCTTCATCCTGCTCGCGAGCATCGTGGAGAACCTGCCAGAGCGCGACGCCGTCATCCTCACAATCGGTGTGTCCGCATTTGCGGCACAAGTACTCGCGGATGACGCGACCGGAGAATGAGTTCTTGTCGGTTTGATCCATCAACGAGCCGCACTTCGTGCAGATCATAAAGTCCTCCGCAATGCGCGACGCGGAACTTGACGCGGCGAACCGGCGGCGCGTGATCAGTAGCCGTTCGCGACCAGCCACGCTGCCGTGAGATCGAATTCCGGTTTTTTCGCGGACTTCATTTGCATGGCGGCGAGCTTAACCAATACGTCGGCCTCGATGTTCACGGGTGTGCCCACGGCGAGCGTGTGGAGATTGGTGCGCCAGTAGGTGAGGGGCAGGATGGCGATGGCAATCTCTTCGTCGGCGACAGCGGCGATGGTGAGGCTGATGCCTTCGACAGCGACTGAGCCTTTGTGGACCATCCACTGGCGGACGTTTTCAGGGACGCGGACCTTGAGGGTCCAGTCGGTGGTCTCACGGTGGAATTGCGGGCTTGATTCGGGGATGACGGGGTCGAGCGCAGTGAGGACGCCTGTGCCATCGACGTGGCCCTGAACGATGTGGCCGCCGAGAGGGCTGCCGGCGGCGGTGGGCAGCTCGAGATTGACGTTGGCGCCGGGAGCGAGAGAGCCGAGAGAGGTGCGGTCGAGGGTTTCCTGGGCAAGGTCGGCGTGGAAGTAGGTTGGGTCGGGGTCGAGGGCGGTAAGGCAGACACCGGAGACGCCGAGGGAGTCGCCTTCGCGGAGGCGGGCAGCGATGCCGGGAGCTTTGACGATGATGCGGCGAACACCGCCGCGATCGGTGAGGCTGACGAGGGTACCGGTCTGCTCGATGATGCCGGTGAACATGGATTGATTTTAAGGGACGTAGGGACTAGGGACGTAGGGACTAAAAAAGCAGCGGAGCTAGCGGGGCTGGCGGTGTTAGCAGAGTGGGCTGGCGAGTCAGAACTTTATTGCGACGCCCTTTTCGCACATATCGCCAAAGAGGGAAAGAAGATTCGTGATTCCGAGGAGTTCGCGGACCTGCTTGCCGAGATTGATGAGTTCGAGGCAGGAGCCACCTGATTTAGCTGAGACGTAGAGGCGGACGAGAGTGCCGAGTCCCATGCTGTCGACCGAGGTGAGGTCAGTGAGATCGAGGATGATGCGCTTCGATTCGGGGATGAGGGGATGGACCGCGTTGTAGAGGTGATTGCAGACGCCGGCGTAGAGGCGGCCGTGGCAGTGGACGAGGGCCGTGGAGCCTTTGTGCTCGATGTTGAAGGTGAGGGATTGCGCAGCCGCTGCTTGGGGCATCGATGTTTTCCTTGACGGGGAATTGGCGGGGGAAACGCGTTGCGGATGATTGTCTCATAGAAACAGGGATCAGGGATCAGGGGTCAGGGGTCAGGAGAACGGAGGGCTAGCGGAGATTGAGGGGGTAGCGGAGCTAGCGGAATCGAAAGCGCAGAGTCTGATGCGCGGCTCGTGCGGGTTAGTCGCTGGCGGGGGCTTCTTCAGGGGTTGGAGCGTTCGTGAAGGCGAGGCTGCTGGTGAGGGCGCGCCAGGCGAAGAAGAGTTTGGCACGCCAGCGGAGGATCATTCCGAAGGCGAGCAGATAGAAGAGAGCGCCGGTCTGCTCGAGCGTGAGAAAGCGGTCAAAGAATCCGCGGGCAAGGTAGCGCACCACGGCCAGCGCGATGATGACGGCGAAGAATGCGCTGGAGCGCTTCATCATGATGACGCCGTTCTGAAGATGGAGGTCGGATGTGAGAAGCAGCGGATAGGCGAAGACGACCGCGCCGATGAGGAAGGCGCCGATACCCCAAGCCCACGGAACACGGAAGGCCGGGACAATGAACATGCAAAATCCGGTGGCCATGCCCAGGGGCGGCATCACGATCTTTTTGAGGGTCACGGCGGAGCGGCCCTCGCGCACGCGCCACGTGAGCACGCCGGCGAGACCGATGAGCGAGACAACAGCGGTGATGACGGGAGTGGAGAGCATCTGAATTTGCCTTACGTTCTAGATCGATCCTCGATCGGGGCAGGTGGCCGCGATTCGGGTGCAGGCGTCGGGGCCGAGCTTATCTAAATTATAGGACGCGTGATGGTGCGGTTGGTTTCACGAAGTCTGCGCGGGCGGCCAAGGGTCGAGGAGAAGAGACGATAGGCCGAGGTCGTCGCCGTAACGCTCGACTTCGACTTCGGTCATATGGACGAAGCTCGGCAGACCTTTGAATGCGGGGACGGCGTCGGAGCCCATGATTTGCGGCGAGATGAAGAGGTGGAGGCGATCGACGAGGCCGGCGGCGAGGAAGGCAGTGTTGAGGCGCGTGCCGGTTTCAGTGAGAAGAGTGAGGACGCCTTCTTCGCCGAGTTTCGAGAGAACATTTTCAAGCGAGACGCGGCCAGCATCGGCGGGAAGGACTTCAACGCGGACGCCGCGACTTTCAAGTTCGCGGATGCGGGCTTCGTCGTGGGAGACGGTGAAGATGACGACGTCCTTTTGCGCTGTGGAGATGAGCTTGCAGTCGAGAGGCATGCGGAGGGCGGAGTCGAGGACGATGCGCAGAAGCGGGCGACGGCGGCGCAGACCGCTGCGGTCGGTCATCCAGGGATCGTCGGCGAGGACAGTGTCGACGCCGACCAGGGTTGCGTCGGCGGCCCAGCGCAGAGGCTGAACTGCGGCGCGGGCGATTTCGCTGGTGATCCAGTAGGGCGCGTGGGGAGTTTGTTGAGCGGGCGGCGGCGCAATGCGCGCGTCGAGGGTCATGGCGACCTTCATGAGGACCAATGGGCGCTGATGCTGGATCCAGCGGGCGAAGCCTTCGTTGAGGCGGCGGGCCTCGGCCTGACACGGGCCGACCGTGACCTCGATCCCGGCGGCGCGGAGTGCTTCAAGACCGCGGCCGGCGACGGCGGGATTGGGATCGATGGTGGCGGCGACGACGCGGGCGAGGCCGGATTTGATGAGCGCATCGGTGCAGGGCGGCGTGCGGCCGGTGATGTTGCAGGGCTCGAGGGTAACGTAGGCTGTGCCGCCGTGAACGCGGTCGCCGGCGTGCGCTGTGGCCTCGCGGAGGGCGACGATTTCGGCGTGATCGAGGAGATCGTATTCGTGCCAGCCCTCGCCAACGACCTGACCGGCGCGGTCGAGAATGACGCAGCCGACGGCGGGGTTAGGCGAGGTGACACCGATGCCGCGGCGGGCGAGCTCGAGGGCGCGGCGCATCCAGTGGAGGTCGGAATCGGAGATTTGGTCCAAGGCGTTCATTTTATTCCAGCAGAGAATCGACAAATTCTGTGGGTGAGAATTCCAGCAGATCGGACATTTTTTCGCCGACGCCGACGAAGCGGACGGGAAGCGAGAGCTCGCGGGCGATGGCGACGGCGATGCCACCCTTGGCGGTGCCGTCGAGCTTGGTGAGCAGAATGCCGGTGACGCCGGCGGACTGGGTGAAGAGGCGGGCCTGCTGGAGGCCGTTTTGTCCCGTCGTCGCGTCCATGACGAGCAGCACTTCGTGGGGCGCGCCGGGGACGAGGCGGGCGGCGGTGCGGCGCATCTTGTCCAATTCATCCATCAACCCGGTTTTGGTGTGGAGGCGGCCGGCGGTGTCGACGTAGAGATCGTCGATCGAGCGGGATTTTGCGGCGGTGATGGCGTCGAAGAGGACGGCGGCGGGGTCGCCACCCTGGCGGGTCTTGATCATTTCGACGCCGGAGCGCTGGGCCCAGATTTCGAGTTGTTCGATTGCGGCGGCGCGGTAGGTGTCGGCGGCGCAGAGCAAGACGGAGCGGTTTTGCGCACGGGACCAGGCGGCGAGCTTGCCGCTCGAAGTGGTTTTGCCGGTGCCGTTGACGCCGACGAGGAAGGTGACTTTGGGCGGGGCGGCCGGCGGCACCTGCGGTGCGGCAGCTGCCCCTTGCGGGGCACTCAGGATAGCGATCAATTGCTCCTTCAAAAGCTCGCGGAGCTCGGCGCCGCCTTCGATGGCCTGATGGCGGGCGTGATCACGGAGCCCGTCGAGGATGGCGGTGGTGGTTGGCACACCGAGGTCGCTTGAGAGGAGCGCGGTTTCGAGATTGTCGAGGGCGGACTCGTCGACAGTGCGCGTGAGGGCGGCGAGGTCGGAGATTTTGGCGGAGAAGGACTCGCGGGTGCGCGAAACGGCCTGGCGCATGCGATCGAAAAAACCGGATTTGCGAGGTTCGGCTGCGGGTTCGTCGGCCGAATCGTCGGGCTTTTCGGGTTCTTCGCTGCCAAAGAGGGTTGTGATCATCATTCTCAGTTTAATTGGGGGATGGGGTACGCGGTGCTCCGTTCGGACGGGGGTTGTGGCAGTTCAGTGACTTTGGAGACACGTTCGGCGCGGAAACGGTCCGGGCGAGGGTTGAGGTCCGATATCCTTGAGAAAGGACCGCGAATTGTTGGAAGAAATGACTGAAGCGCACAAACATCCGCTACAACGCGTGATCGAGAGCCGGATCGCCATCATTGATGGAGCGACGGGCACGACGATCCGCAACTATGGAATGAAGGAAGCGGACATTCGCGGGGAACGGTTCAAGGATGCAAAAAAGGACCTGCTGAATAATGGGGACCTGTTTACGCTGACGCGGCCGGAACTGGTGGGCGACATTCATCGGCGGTTTCTGGAAGCGGGAGCGGACATTCTGGAGACGAATACGTTTGGCGCGACGAGCATCTCGCAGAGTGAGTTTTTTGTGGACGATCCGCGGGAGCGTGGGGGACGGAAGGATCCGGAGTTTTATCAACGAGTGATTGACGACAAGTTTCTCGGCGATCTCGCGTGGGAAATCAATGAGAAGTCTGCGCGCCAGGGGCGCGAGTGGGCGGATCGCGTGGGCAACGAGACGGGGCGGCAGCGATTTGTGGCGGGAGCGATGGGGCCGCTGACGGTGTCGCTGTCGAATTCGCCGGACGCGGACGATGCAGGGTTTCGCGTCGTGACGTTCGACCAGGTGAAGACGGCGTACAAGCAGCAGGCGCGGGGGTTGATTGCGGGCGAAGCGGATTTGTTGCTGGTGGAGACGATCTTCGACACGCTGAATGCGAAGGCGGCGCTGGTGGCGATCCGCGAGGTGTTCGACGAGGATGGGCTGACGGCGAGCGGCAAGGAATTGCCGGTGATGATTTCTGCGGCGGTGGGGCGCGGCGGGGAGACGATGATTTCGGCGCAGACGATTGAGGCGTTCTGGACCGCGGTGCGGCACGTGAAGCCGTTCAGCGTGGGACTGAACTGTTCGCTGGGGCCGGATTTGATGGCGCCGTTCTTGCGCGAGCTTGCGGAAAAGGCTGATGCGGCGGTGTCGTGCTATCCGAATGCGGGATTGCCGAATCCGCTGTCGGCGACGGGATTCGATCTGGGGCCGGAGGACATGGCGCGGTACCTGAGCGAGTTTGCGCGCGAGGGGCTGATCAACCTCGCAGGTGGTTGCTGCGGCAACACACCTGACCACATTAAGGCGATTGCAAAGGCACTCGAGGGCGTGGCGCCGCGCAAGGTTCCGGCCGCGACGGCCGGGGAACCGTGCGGCATTGAGAGCGCGGCATGAACGCGGGTTTGACAAAGCCTGTTGAGACAAAGCCGCTGAGGCTGTCGGGATCGCAGCCGTTCACACAACAACCCGGTGTCTTCATTTTGATTGGCGAGCGGACCAATGTGGCCGGGTCGCCGAAGTTTGCCAAGCTGATTAAAGAGGGGAAATACGAAGAGGCAGTAAGCGTGGCGCGGCAGCAGGTGGAGAACGGGGCGAACGTACTCGACATCTGCATGGACGAGGGGATGATCGACGGCGTGGCGGCGATGACGCGCTACCTGCAATTGCTGGCCAGTGAACCAGAAGTGGCGAAGGTTCCGTTCATGATCGACTCCTCAAAGTGGGAGGTAATTGAGGCGGGGTTGAAATGCCTGCAGGGGAAGGGCATCGTGAATTCGATCTCGCTGAAGGAGGGCGAGGCGAAGTTTCGCGAGCACGCGGCGAAGGTGCAGAAATATGGTGCGGCGGCGGTGGTGATGGCCTTCGACGAGCAGGGGCAGGCCGCTGGATTCGAGGACAAGACAAGGATTTGCGAGCGGGCTTATCGGATTCTGACGTGCGAGTTGTGCTTTCCGCCCGAGGACATCATCTTCGACCCGAACATTCTGACGGTGGCGACGGGGATGGAGGAACACAACAACTACGGGATGGACTTCATCCGGGCGACGCGGTGGATCAAGGAGAATTTGCCGCACGCAAAGGTGAGCGGCGGCGTGTCGAACGTGTCGTTCAGCTTTCGCGGCAACAACAAGGTGCGCGAGGCGATGCATGCGGCGTTTTTGTATCACGCGATTGCCGCGGGCATGGATATGGGCATTGTGAACGCGGGCATGCTGGAGGTGTATGAGGAGATTGAGCCGGAGCTGAAAGAGCTTGTCGAGGACGTGCTGCTGAACCGGCGGCCGGATGCGACCGAGAGGCTGGTGGAGTTCGGCGAGAGGTTGAAGGCGGCGGGATTGGCGAGCGCAGGCGACGAGGGTGACAAAAAGAAGGTTGAGGAGTGGCGCAACGGGACGGTGGAGGCGCGGCTGAGCCACGCGCTGGTGAAGGGAATCGACGCGTACGTCGAGGCGGATGCGGAAGAGGCGCGCGTGAAGCTGGGACGGCCGCTGGCGGTGATTGAGGGGCCGCTGATGGATGGCATGGGCGTGGTGGGAGATTTGTTCGGCGCGGGAAAAATGTTTCTGCCGCAGGTGGTGAAGTCGGCGCGGGTGATGAAGAAGGCCGTGGCGTACCTGACGCCGTTTATGGAGGCGGAGAAGGCGCAGATGGCCGCGGCGGGCCAGGCGGTTAGGGTGCAGGGAAAGATTGTGCTGGCAACCGTGAAGGGCGACGTTCACGACATCGGGAAAAATATTGTCGGCGTCGTTTTGGCCTGCAACAACTACGAAGTGATTGACATGGGCGTGATGGTTCCGGCGGAGAAGATTTTGGAGCGCGCGAAAGAGGTGAGGGCGGATATTGTCGGGCTGAGCGGGCTGATTACGCCATCGCTGGACGAGATGGTGCATGTGGCGCGGGAGATGGAGCGGCAGGGATTGAAGCTTCCTCTGCTGATTGGAGGAGCGACGACGAGCCGCGCGCATACGGCGGTGAAGATCGCTCCACATTACAGCGAGCCGGTGGTGCATGTGCTGGACGCGAGCCGGGCCGTGCCGGTGACGACGAGCCTCCTGAGCGAAGAGGGCAAGCCAGAGTTTGTGGCGAAGCATCGCGCGGAGTATGAGGCGCTGCGCAAGGCCCACGCGGCGCCGCGGCGGGCGGTGGTTCCGCTGGAGACTGCGCGGGAGAGACGAACGCCGATTGAGTGGCGCGCAGAGAATTTGGCGAGGCCTGCGTTTTTAGGCGTGCGCGTGCTGGAGGATTTTCCGCTGGCGACTTTGAGAGAATTCATCGATTGGAGCCCGTTCTTCCACACGTGGGAGTTGAAGGGTGTGTATCCGCGGATTCTTGAGGACGAAAAGCAGGGCGAACAGGCGCGGCAGATTTTTGCGGAGGGGAATGCGCTGCTGGACCGGATTGTGAAGGAGAAGCTGCTGAGAGCGCGTGGCGTCTACGGATTTTTTGCAGCGAACGCGACGGGCGACGACGTGGAGTTGTACACGGATGAGGGTCGAGAGAAGGTTCTCACGCGGGTTCATTTCTTGCGGCAGCAATCGGACCGCGAAGGGAATGAGCCGTGCCGGTGCCTGGCGGATTTTGTTGCGCCGAAGGAGACGGGACTGGCGGATTCGATCGGAGCGTTTGCGGTGACGAGCGGGTTTGGATTGAAGGAGCTATGCGACCAGTTCAGAGCGGCGCACGACGACTATAACGCGATCATGGCGGAGGCTATTGCCGACCGGCTGGCCGAGGCCTTTGCGGAGTGCCTGCATAAGCGCGCGCGCGAGGAGTGGGGATATGGGCGCGGCGAGAAATTGAGCAGCGACGAGCTGATCCACGAGAAGTATCGCGGGATACGGCCTGCGCCGGGGTATCCTGCTTGCCCCGATCATACGGAGAAGGGCACGCTTTGGAAGTTGCTCGACGTGAAGAAGAACGCGGGCATTGAGCTGACCGAGTCATTTGCGATGTGGCCGGGGTCGAGCGTGAGCGGATTCTATCTTGCGCATCCGGCGAGCCGGTACTTCAGCCTGGGGAAGATCGGCCGCGACCAGGCGGAAGACTATGCGCGGCGCAAGGGAATGAGCGTGGCCGAGGTGGAACGCTGGCTGGGGCCGAACCTGAATTACGAGCCCGGGGGGTAGGCGGCGCGCACGGGGAAGATCGGCACGGGAGCCGACGGCTCTTTTCCGAGGCCCGGCACGGCGTTGGGGCGTTAGGATGCACCATCCATCGGGCAAATAATTCAGAAATCGAACTGTGCCTGACGGTTCAGCGTTCTTTTTGTCACTCCGATTAGAAGACAATTTTTAAAACCTGCGAAACTTTTGAGTCCTGCGGGGGTTCGTGTGTGTAATTGGGGATTTTCCGTCCATTGCATCTTGCGGGAGTCGATCTCGTCGAGAGGCACAGGGATTCTTTGCCTTGGAGGGCAGTGTATGAAGCGTGCAATGTTCGTTGTGTTCTCACTTCTGCTGACGCCATCGCTGTTTGCGGACGCCAGCTCGCGACTGATCCCGGCGGGAGCGCTGGTATCGTGCACGACCGGCGACGGGAAGATCTCTTCAAAGACAACCGCTGTGGGCGACCCTATTCTGTGCAAGGTGCAGTTCCGGCGCGGCGACTTCATGCTGCCTTATGGAAGCTACCTGGGCGGACAATTCTCGGAATACAAGGATCCGGGCCACTTTGTCGGCAAGGGCTGGATGGAACTGGACTTCGACCGGCTGTACGTGGGCGACACAGTGGTTCCCGTCAGCGCAAAAGTGGTGGACGTGCCGGGGTACAAGATTGATGCGCAGGGGCGGATTTTGGGCAAGGGTCATGCCGTACGCGACACGGTCCTGTGGATGATTCCCGTTTTATGGCCGATCGACCTGATCAATCTGCCGCGGCGCGGACCACGGCCAACACTGAAGTCGGAGACGACGCTCACGCTGCGGATGATGGACGACATTCAGGTTCCGGTGGTGCCGGAGCCGCAGCGCGATCCATATGGGCTGTACCAGCGCGGGCCGAATTCGTATGCGCCGCAGCCTCCTCCGCCGACGCAGGCGCCGGATGAGGGACCGCAGCAGTCGTATGCGCCTGAGCAGCCCGCACCGGAAGAGCAGCCTGCGCCTCCGGCGATGGCTTATGCGCCGCCTGTGGCGTATCCCGCGCCAATGCAGTACGCGCCGCCGGTGGTGTACGCACCTTATCCGAGCGTGATGCCTTATGTGGGAGTGACGATCGGGCCACGCGTTGGAATTTACGGGTACGGGCCGAGGCCGTATGTTGGAGGGCCGGTCGTGCGCGGATATGCGCCGCGGGCTTATGGGCCCGCTGTGCGGGGTTACGCGTATGGGTATACCGGTCGCGGTTACGTGGGCGGAGGCTACGCGGCACGGGGACCGATGATGGCTGCGCGCGGCGGATTCGCTGCGAGAGGCGGGAGAGCGCGGTAAGCAAAAACGGCGCGCACGAGCGCCGAGAACAATGCGGCCGGAGCGGAACTGTGAAGATTGCAGACCCGCTTCGGCCGTTTTATTTTATGGAAGCCGCCGTGATCGGAACCAAGTTTGCAACCAATCGGCCAGGAATTGAACAGGATTTTTGCACTGTTTTCGCCGCAGATTGACCGTGCGTTGACAGTCGCGGCGCCATACTGGTCGCGTGATTCCAGATACTCTGTCAAGGGTCCCGCTAAAACTTGCGTCTGACGCCGGTTCGCTGATGGAAATTGCGCTTCCGGCAGGCATTCCAGCACATTCCGAGCCGACGCCTGGCTCCCGTGTTCGCGCCGATGTCGGGCGCTACCGGCTGCGGCTGGCGGAGACGGCAGAAGACCGCGAAGCAGCGTGCCGGCTGCGCTTCAGAGTGTTCAATATCGAGTTGGGCGAGGGACTGGAGAGATCCTACGAGACGGGGCTCGACATGGATCGATTCGATGCGATCTGCGAGCACCTGCTGGTTGAGGACAAGACGAGCCGGCGCGTTGTGGGAACGTACCGCATGCAGTCGGGAACCACGGCTGCGCGGAATATTGGCTACTACTCGGAGCAGGAGTTCAACCTGCGGACCTATGAGCCGCTGCGGCCGGGGATCCTGGAACTGGGGCGCGCATCGATCGACCGCGAACATCGTACGCCAGAGGTACTGATGTTGTTGTGGCGGGGGATCGCGCAGTATGCTACCGACATGGGGCTTCGTACTTTGCTCGGTTGCTCTTCTTTGAATTCCAATGACCCGGCGGAGGGCTGGCAGATGTATCGCCAGCTTGAGAATTTCAGGGTTGCACCGGAGTTTGAGACCACGCCGACCGCAGCGTACACGTGCCCCCCAGGAAGCTACGATCTGGCCCAGCAGAGCATGGACGCACAGCCGTCGCCCTGCCAGACCGATCGATCGGCTTATCGATCTGGGCCGGAAGATTCCGCTCCGGCGCCAGCTCAAATGGCGGTGAAGGTTCCCAAGCTGTTGAAGACGTATCTTGCAATTGGCGCGCGCATTGCGGCGCCGCCGGCGTGGGACAGGGAATTCCGCACCATCGATTTTCTGACGCTCCTGGACTTGAATCTGCTTTCTTCGGCGGCTCGCCACCGCTTTCTGGCGCCATTGACGACGTGACGCTACGGCGTGTCCGGCGCGCTGTGGCGCTGGCGTTGGCTCTTGCAATGTGCGTTGTTCGCTATTGGCTGGCGCGGTTGCGCGGGCCGATGACCCTGGAGCGGCGCGCGTTGTGGCTGCAGGGGGCGGCGCGGGCAATACTGAAAGTATTAGACATCGGATCGCAGGTGGAGGGCCAGCCGCCTGAGTGCGGGCTGGTGGTGTCGAACCACCTGAGCTATCTCGACATCATCATTATCAGTGCAACGATGCCGTGTTTTTTTGTGGCCAAGATGGAGATCGATGGCTGGCCGTTTTTCGGGAAGGCGGCGCGCTCGGGGAGAACGATTTTTCTCGACCGGTCGAGTTTGGCCAGCGCAATGACGGTTGCGGAACAGATGACTGAGCGGCTCAAGCTGCCGGTTCCTGTGCTGTTGTTTCCCGAGGGCACGAGCACGGATGGCGCGCAGGTGCTCAGGTTCCATTCGCGCCTGATCGATCCCGCGACCACGGCGGGCGCACCAATCACGGCGGCTGCGATCCGGTATGCGATCGACGGCGACGTGGAGGAGCGGGAGTTGTGCTGGTACGGCGATGAGAAATTCATCACGCATATGTGGAAGGTGCTGGGCGTGACCGGCTTCTCAGCACAACTGAGATTTGGCGAGCCACAGATTTATTCGGGCCGGCGCGTGGCTGCAGACCAGACGCATGCGGAGATCACGGCATGGCGCGAGGCGGGCGAGATGGCGACGCAGACGGCCGATGCTGTGGGCTGAGGGTGCGGTTGGCGGCGCGGACGCCGTAGGGATCGCTTGCTGAGGCTAACTCAGCGCGTGACGGGCGGTGGGAAGAATTTCGGCGGACTCCGCGGTCCCGGGACATCTTAATTCGACTTCCCCGCATCTTATTGTGCGAGCCGGTGTACGGGCCCAGCGGAGGCTTCGATATGAGCTTGACTCGCTGTTGGCGTCTGGCATTTCTCGTCCTCTGCGGTTTTCTCACCCAAATCTCACTTAGTCACGCGGCAGCTGTTGCCACGACGAGGCCGCCGCAAATCCCAGCCCAAGCAAAACCGCCTTCGAATTCGACCTATCCGCAAATCGTCAGGATCAGCTACCTAGAGGGCGATCTGCGCGTGATGCGCGGCAAGGAAGGCGAGAAAGCCTCCGGCGCGCCCTGGGAAAAAGCCGTCGTGGGCCTGCCGCTGGAAACAGGCTTCAGCGTGGTGACCGGTACGGGGCGCGCGGAGATTGAGTTTGAAGACGCATCGACGATCTATCTTGCCGACAACTCTGTGCTGATCTTCAACGACATTCACACCACCGCAGGCGTTCCGTACACCAGGATCGCGCTTCTGGCAGGCACGGCGACGTTGCATGTTCAGCGGCAAAGTGCCGCGGAAGTGTTCATTCTGGAAACTGCTACTCGGTCATTCGATGCGAGGTACCCGGTCGTAGCTTCTATGCGGGTGACCAGCTTTATCGATGGAATCTCGATGGCTTTCGAGAGGGACTCGTGGATCAAGCTATCGGGATCGCCGCCGCGCGTCGTGAACTACACGATAGGCCAAACGATTGTGGATCGCGTAGACGGTGGGTTGTACGTATCCGGCCCCAATGAGCCCGACCCGCTTGCCGGATGGGATGCGTGGGTGGTAGAGCGGGTTGGCGCGCGAGCGCAGGCGGAAGCAGCGATGATGAGAGCTTCGGGGCTGACGGCGCCGATTCCCGGGCTGGCGGACATGGATGGCCAGGGAAGCTTCTTCCCGTGCCCGCCGTACGGGACCTGCTGGGAGCCGACAAGTGCAAATGGGCCGCAGCAGCCATTTGGGGCATCGCAGGGTGCACAGACAGCCGCGGCTCCAGGCACTCAGGCGCAGCCAACGGTTGCCCCAGCCGCTCCGCCCGTTGCTGTCAATCCCATAGACCGGTTTGAGCGCGAAACCTCCTTTCCGTGCTCGCCAAATCAGATTCGTTCACTCATCGAGCGCGATCGGGTGACAGGCAAAGAAACGGTGATCTGGGGCAGACTGGAAACGCAACCGGGCGGCTACTTCGGGCTTTATCCGTATGACTGGGCGATTTGCCACGCGGGATTCTGGATATTCAGGCAGACGCCGGGGAGGCAGAGGCATTATGTGTGGGTAGTGGGCCATCAACGGCATCATCATCCGCCAGTTCGCTGGATTAAGTCCGGGCACTCCGTTGCCTATGTGCCGCTTCATCCTCACGACGTGGCTGGCAAGCCGCCAATTAACCGCAGGCACGATGCCTTTGTCGTAAACGATAGGGAGAAGTCTGTCGAGCAAGTCACCCTTGACCCGCGCGTCGAGATCAAGTTGCTCGATACGGCCCCCAAAGAATTCCTTAAACCGTACTTTGCTCATCTGGTGGGGGTTGAGGGTCCGCGCGTTGAGGTGCATAAGTTGAACCAGCCGGTGCTTGCCAGCAAGGACGCAAGTCCGGCGCTTATCTTCGATCGGAAATCGCAGAGTTTCCTGCTGGCCCGGCCGGTGATGCAAGGAGACAGGAGCATCACGAAGCTAGAACCGTTCCGAGGCTCCTGGGGCGATCTCCAGGTCCGTGCCCAGGGCTTGGACGCGCACGGCAACTACAGCACGCGATCCGTCTCAGGCGGATCGGGGCGCGGCGTTGGCGGCTTTGCCGGAGGACGCGGCAGCAGCGGCAGCGGTGGCGCCCGCGGTGGGGGATTCAGTGGAAGCAACGGTGGCTCGTCTCGTGGTGGTGCCAGCGGAGGCGGAGGCGGCGGCTCTCACGGTGGTGGAGGATTTAGCGGCGGAGGTGGGGGTGGTGGCGGAGGTGGCTCGCACGGCGGCGGCGGTGGAGGCAGTGCCGGCGGAGGCGGCGGAGGGAGCGCCGGAAGTGGAGGCGGCGGAAGCGGTCATCACTAAACGGCCGCCAGGTGCTGTGAATTGACGGCTGCCAAAATGAGATGCCGCCAGGAAATCTAACCTCGCGGCCGGCAGGTTGCGACGCAGAGCGCGATGGCGACGCAGTAGAGCGGGGACGGGCGCGTTATGCGGTCGGCCGGGCGGCGGTTCCGGCTCCTTGAAGCACACATTCACCAAGAACAAGCGATGATTGCGGGATGCGCGTGGACGCTGCGATCCAGCGAATGGCGCCGGGAGCGAGCGAGAGGGCGGTGAGCGCGGCTGTGCGGCCGGTGCCGGTGACGGCTGCGCGCGAGAGCCATGTGGCGAGAGCCATCGATGGGGTGAGTTGGGCGCGCAAGGTGCGGTTGTAAGCGGCGGCGCTGCGGCCGGCAAGAAACATCTGCGCGGCAAAAGCGGCAGAATGCAGGGCGATGGAAATGCCGTCGCCAGTGAACGATGGAATGACGGCGGCCTGATCGCCAACGCACCAGAGACCACGGGACTCACGGATGAGATAGCCGTAAGGAATTGGAGAAATGGCCAACGGACGCGGCCAGAACGGCGTTGCGCCGTCGAGAAGCCGGCGAAGATGGCTGTTGCCACGGAGGATGGAGTCGAGGAGTTGCGGCCAGCCGCCAGAAGAGTGCAAGGTGGAGCGGCGCACGACGAGGCAAAGGTTGGCGATGCCGCCCTCGATGAGCGAAAGGCCGCCATAGCCTCCGGAAAAGAGATAAAGGTCCATGCAGTCGCGCAAGGCATGAATTTGTGAACGCGCCAACTGCCAATGCAGTTTGAACCCGACGAGATCGGATTGCCTGGCGGGTGAGCGGGGAAAGCCGCGGAGGTCGTGCTTGCCGGTGGCGAGGAAGACCGTGGACGCGCTCAAGGAGTCGCCACTGTTGAGCGAGACGAGCCAGCCATTGGCGGAGGGAGTGATTGATTCGACGGCGGCGCTGCGAACAATGTGGCAGCCTGATTCTTTAGCGCGTGCAAGAAGGGCCGCATCGAGAACGCGGCGTGAGAGCGAGAGCGCCTGAAAGGGAAGAGGGGCAGCGATGAGTTTGCTGCCGGCGGAGAGGCGAAGGCTGCTGATGACGGTGGCGCCGAGCTCGAGCGGATCAACGCCGGCTTGGTGGAGATAGTCGACTGCCTCGCGGCTGAGGAACTCGCCGCAGACCTTGTGATGCGGGCCGGACTCTTTTTCGAGGAGCACGACGCTGCGGCCAGCGGCAGCAAGGCGGAGCGCGACCATGGCGCCGGCGGGGCCGCCGCCGATGACGAGGTGATCGACATGGCGGGTGGAGGCGCTACGAGCCGGGGCGCTGCGATTCTGGACACTCACGGCGTTTTTCTCCGGCTGACGCAAAGGCGTGCGGGCCAGGACGGCTGGATGGAGACGGTGCGGAGGTCGATACTCGCGTCAAGAGTCGTGTTAAGGCCGGCGGCTGCGCACATTCTTTGCCAGTCCTCGGGAATAAAGGAGCGGGCGATGGAAACGGGCCCATCGTGCTGCACGAAGGGATGAAGACGCGCGAGTTTGGTAAACATGCGAAGAAGATGATAGGGAATCGCGGCGCGGGAGAGATCGTTGATGAACCAGCCGAATTCGGCGTGGAACTCCATCCATTGCAGGAAGCGAATCACGTCGGGCTCGGTGAGGTGGTGGGTAAAAAGAGAGCTGACGACGAAATGAATCGGCTTCTCAGGCTGCCATTCGAAGACGTTGGCCGCGACCCAGTGAATGACGCTTCCGGGCAGGCTGGCCTCGGCGGCGATAGCGACAGCGTCAGGATTGAGGTCGAGACCGGTGAGCTCGACCGGAATGCCGCGCGTGCGAGCCCAGCGCTCGACGCGGCGGAGAGTGTCGCCATAGCCGCAGCCGACGTCGACGATGTGAAGCGGTTGGACGGCGGGAGTTGTGGAGATGGAATTGAGCCAATGTAAGACCGGGCGGTAGGCGAGGAACCAGCGATTGAGACGTTGAAGGTCGCGAAGGCAGGCGCGGAGCTCGTCGCGGGAGCAGGGCTCGTCGATTTTTTCGGTGAGTTCGGTGAGCTCAGCGCGATGACGGAAATCGGTCGCGTCAAACGGCATGGAACATCATGGTTTCTGCGGTGACTCCCGGACCGAAGGACATGGCGCAGCCGATTTGGCTGGGGCGGGCGCGCTGCATCAGTTTGTGCAAGACGAACATGACGGACGCGGAGGACATGTTGCCGAAGTTGAGGAGAATACTGCGCGAGTCGGCGAGAGCTTCGGCCGGGAGAGCAAGCCCCTGCTCAGTGGCGTCGAGAATGGTGCGGCCGCCGGGGTGAACAGCCCAGAGATCGATCGAAGAGAATTCAATGCCCTGCGTGATCCGGGTGCCTGCATCAGCAAGTCCCTGGCGCAACTGGCCGGGGACCTGGCCGGATAGATGCATGTCGAATCCCTGTTCGCCGATGCGCCAGGTGATGAGCTGATCGGTGCCGGCAAGGTTGACGGCGAGAAAGCTATCGAGGGCAAGGCCGATGGGCTGCGCAGTGACGAGATAGGCGGCGCAGCCATCGGCGAAGACCGTGAAGGCAAGCAATTGCTCGAGATCCTGAGTCTCCTGCATGTGCAAGGAGCAGAGCTCAAGCGAGAGGAGCAGGACCTTGGCGTCGGGTTCGGAGCGAACGATGTGGCGGGCGGCCTTGAGCGCATTGATGGCGGCATAGCAGCCCATGAAGCCGATGAAGGTGCGCTCGACGGAGGGGTTGAGGTGGAGAAGCTCGATGACTTCGTAGTCGAGGCCGGGCGCGTAGAGGCCGGTGCAGCAAGTGACGATGACATGAGTGATCCCCTGGCGTTCGGCGTCGGTTAGAGCGAGCTTCAAGAGGGCGCAACGCGCGAGCTGAGGAGCAAATTGCCGAAAAGCCTCCATGCGGCGCGCCGTGGAGGGAAAGTTGCCATGTACAAAGAGCGAATCAGCGTCCTGCAGCGTGCCGTTGTCAGTGACGATGGGCTTAAGGAAGGAGTAGCGGTGCTCGATGGCCGCGAGGCGAACCATGCGGCGATAGAGATTGCGGCGCGTGCCTTCGGGCAGGAGGCTCTCAGCGAAGGGAATAAAGGCGCCGTGCATGTCGTGCGGCGGGACCGCCGTGGCGATGCGGTTGATATGGGCAGTCGTCAAAGCGTCTCTCCAAGAGTTATTGGCTTTCATTCCCTTTCGACAGCATATCGCACCAAGTGCCGCAGGATTGCAATCGCGGTGTCATCGGATTGCAATCGTTGGACGTTGTGAATCAGAATTCGGGTTCAAGCTGCGGGAAAGGGAGGGGCGGCCGTGGAACCGCGGACAACGAGACTCGTCGAGACCAGGAACTCGCGCTGAAGCCGGGTACCGCCGGCGTCTTCAATTTGGGCGTGGAGAGCATTGAAGGCGGCGCGGGCGAGATCGATGCGCGAGAGGCGGATGGTGGTGAGCGGAGGCAGCGTGAATTCAGCGAAGGCAATGTCGTCGAGGCCGATGACCGAGAGATCGCGCGGTACATGAAGGTCTTCCATATAGGCGGCGCGCAGAACGCCGATGGCGGTCATGTCATTGGAGCAGACGATGGCGGTAGGACGATTGGCGAGTTTGCTCAACTGCTCGAAGCCGGCGACGCCTCCTTTGAGCGTGTGGTCGCATTCGATGACCCACTTCTTTTGCAGTTGCAGACCGGCGACCTGAATGGCAGCGCGGAAGTCGTTCTCGCGCGTGATGGCGGAGTGCAGGCTGTGCGGGCCGGAGAGAAAGGCGATGGAGCGGTGGCCGAGCGAAGCGAGATGGCGAATGGCTTGATGGATGCCGGTGGAGTAGTCGAGGAGAATGGTGCTGGCTTTGGGATCGTCGAGTTTGAACTCTGCGAGCACGATGGGCACGCCGCGGTGCGTGAGCTGATCGAGGACGGGTTCTTCTTCACCAAAGGTCATGACGGCCACACCGTCGACCTTGCGCTCCAACATGCGGCGGGCACATGCGGCCAGCACGGCAGGGTCGCTGTTGGTGGAGCTGACGAGAATCTCGTAGCCACGGGCGACGGCAATCTCTTCAAAGCTCTGGATCAGCTCAGGAAAGAAGGGATTGGTGATGTTCTCGACGATGATGCCGAGGAGGCGGCTGCGTCCGGAGACGAGGGTGCGCGCGTGGGTGTTGGGCAGGTAGTTAAGTTGCTTGATCGCCTGCCAGACACGCTTGCTCAAGCGTTCGCTCACCAGGGAAGAGCCGTTCATGGTTCTGGAGACCGTGGCGATGGAGACTTTGGCTACGGCTGCAACGGCGCGAATGTCGGGGAGTTTAGCTGCGGTCCTGCGTTTTGGTTTTCGAGGCACGAACCAATCCTAATGCAGCAAGACGGAGCGCAAAAAGGAAAATGATTCGTTTTTTTCGGTGTGGATTCGGAGCGCGGGAAGGGCACGGAGTCAGGCGCTTTCGGAGATGAGCAGGCGCAGGTCGCGCAGGTTTTGGCCGGTGGGTCCAGTGGCGACTGAGTCGCCGATGGCGGTGAAGAGCGGACAGGCATTGAATTCGGCAAGGGACTGCTCGGGATCGAAGCCAAAGGCGCGGGCACGAGCGACAGTGGAGGGATCGGCGATGGCACCGGCCGCTCGCGTGTTCCCATCGATGCCATCGGAGCCGGCACTCATGACGGCGATGTGTTCGCCAGGATGGTTGGCGAGCTCGAGGGCGCAGGTGAGGGCGAATTGCTGATTGCGGCCACCCGCGCCAGGCGTGCGCGTGAGGGTGACGGTGACTTCGCCAACAGAGATGAGGCAAAAGCGCTTGTGCTGGACGCGGAATGCGTGAAAGCGTTCCAGTAGATAACGGGCCGCATCGGCGTAGTCCCAGTCGTCGCAACTGTTGTCGACTACGACGTGATAGCCGTGTTGCCGGGCTAGTGCGCGCGCGTTTTCAACCAAATCGTGGCTGGAGAGCAGAATTTCGAAGACGGAATCGCGAAAAGCTGCATCCTCGCCGCTCATGCTAGCGGCCGAGGTGATGCGGCGGGGCCGAATGGGGTCGGTCCAAGGGAGCTTGGGGAGGAACGACGTGCGCCAAGTCTTGTTTCCGGGTGACTCGGGCAAGTCTTCGCGCTCAAAGAAGGAGCGAATGGAGGGCGGCAGCCTGGGGGCGAGGTCGTATTTGGCGAGAAGCTCGCGCACGTCTGCCACGGTGGAGTGGTCTGGCGTGGTGGGACCGGAGGAAAGCGCATCGAGCGTGCGCAGCGGAACGTCGGGGAGAAGCAGGCTGACCTTGACGGCCTCTGGCGCGGCCATGGCGAGACGGCCACCCTTGACCGCGGAAAAATGCTTGCGGAGGGTGTTGATCTCGTTGATGGGAGCTCCAGAAGCAAGCAGCAACTGGTGAAAGGCGGCCGTGTCTTCGAGGGTGATGTGCGAGTCGAGAGGCAGATCGAAGATGGCAGAGCCGCCGCCGGAGATGAGGAAGAAGACAAGCGTGTCTTTCCGGGCTTTGTGCAGCAGGGTGAGAGCGGCGCGCGCAGCAGCGAAGGAGTCTTCGTTGGGAAGGGGATGGCCGCCCTCGAAGTAGCGGAAGCGCCAGTTGCGAGCCGTGGGCATCTGGTTGGTGCAACAGATGCCGCGCAGGCCTTTGCGGCGCTTCATGCGCTCAAGCAGGACCTGGAGCATGGGGCCGGCAGCCTTGCCAATGGCAATGACGAAGATGCGCTTGTAGGCAGAGAGATCGATGTCGGCAGGACCGCTGCCGTCGGGCATGAGGCGGATCAACGTGTGTCCTTCGAAGCGGAGGCGGCGGTCGAATGCGGAAGCGATGTTGCAGGCCTTGAGAGCGCCGGTAAAGATTTCGGCAGCCGTGGTGTGAATGGACTCGAGAGCAGCGTCACTGACGTGAGTCATGGCAGCAGCTCCTTCGCGAGGAGGCCCGGGTTACCGAGATGCGGTTCAGCCTGTGCGAGCGGGCCGGCGGAAATCATTTCACCTTTGATTCTACGCTTTGGCGGGTGGTGCGCCGCGCGGCGGCAGAGAGGCGGCGGACAAGTGCTTTCGTGGGGCCACGATGGCCGCGCGCAGGGAGGGCGCCGGCCGCTACGGTATTCTGGCAGCATCATGAACGATGATTCGAAATTGCTTCCTTTTGACCCGATTGGACTGACGCGCCAGTTATGCGAGATCGAATCGATGACCTACCACGAGGGCGCGGTGGGCGATTTTCTGGCGGAGTTTCTTGAGGGGCGCGGGTGGGAAGTAGAGAAGACGGCTGTGGCGCAGCCGGTGGAGAGCGCGACGGCCGGGCCGCGCTGGAACGTGTATTGCGGACAGGCGGGACAAACGCCGGACCTGGTTTTTTCGACGCACATGGACACCGTGCCGCCGTACATTCCGTTCAGCGAGGACGCGGAGTGGATGTATGGGCGAGGGGTGTCGGACGCGAAGGGAATTATTGCGGCGCAGGTTGCGGCGGCTGAATCGCTGCGCGCGGCGGGCTTTCGGATTGGTTTGTTGTTTGTATCAGGCGAGGAGCGCGACTCGGCGGGTGCGAAGGCGGCGAACCTGAAGCCGAAGGGCAGCCGCTATCTGATCAATGGCGAGCCGACGGATAATCGCGTGGCGCTGGCGTCGAAGGGGGCGCTGCGGGTGGTGTTTCGCGCGACGGGCAAGATGGCGCACTCGGCGTATCCCGAGTTGGGCGATAGCGCGGTGCACAAACTGGTGCAAGTATTGGGAAAGCTGCTGGAGCTGAAACTGCCGGTGACGGAAGATGTGGGACCGAGCACTCTGAACATCGGGCAGATTCACGGCGGGCACGCGCCGAATGTGATTGCGGACAAGGCCGAGGCGCAGGTGCTGGTGCGGCTTGTGGGTGACTCGGCGCCGGTGAAGGCTGCGCTGCTTGAGGCGGCAAAGGGACTGGCGGAGGTGGACTTCACGCTTGAGATTCCTTTTGCGCGCTTGCGTGCGCCGGAGGGATTGCCGACGATGGTGGCGAAGTTTACGACGGACATTCCGCAACTGAGCAACTGGGGCGAGCCGGTGCTGCTGGGCCCCGGCAGCATTCACGTGGCGCACACGCCTTTCGAGAAGCTGGCGAAGAAGGAATTGCTGGAGGCGGTGGAACTGTACGTCAAGGTGGCGAAGCAGCTGCTTGCGTAGCAGAGTTTCGCCGATCGCGGGGTGCAATTACTGAGCGGCCGGAGGGCTGGCGTGTTGGCAGGCGGCTGCTTTGTGAACTCGAAGGTGCAGGTGCGGCCGACAATGCCTAGACCCTGGCCTTTGGTTCCCGTTCCCGTCATTTCCTGAAATTGAGCTTTGATATCCCAGGTATAGTTCGCGCCTTCGCGTACGAAGAGGCCGCGAGCATACTCTTTCGAGCCGACAATGCCATTGGCGGTGAGCTTGGCGCTGCCGTCGCCGGCGATAGGGCCATCGATGGCGAAGTAGCCGGGCTGGCCTGCCGTGCCCCGTTCTCCATGGAGGCTGCCGCTCTGGATGACGCTGACAAACTGCCAGGTGTAGCCTTCAGTGTTTCCTTTGGGTGGGCAGATGAGCTTGGTGAGCCAGTTGCCGTCGAAGCGCTCGCTGCCAAATGAGATTGCCGGTAAGAAGATGAGTGCGATGACTACAAGGAGCCGGATCGTGCGCATGACCTTCCCCTCCTACGGCTGGAAAGTCTAGCACTCGCGGCGGAGGACCGTCGGTGACAAGCGGGGCAAGGTTCGCTATTGATAGTCGCCGATGATGACGAAGGGCGCCCAGTAATACGGATGGGCGTAGCCGAGGCTGCTGGGTGCAGATGTCTGGTCCTCGGTTTCGAAGCCGCGGCCGGTTCCTCCGCCGGGGACGGCTCCGCCGCCGTGGAGGAAGGCGAGTTGAGCCTGGCGAAGCGCTTCCGCTTTGCCGTCGGCGGGATTCCTGACCCAACGATCGTAAAAGTCACTCATGATGTGGCTGGTGCTCAGGTCGTTCACGTCCCAGAGCGTGGCGAGCACCGCCTCGGCGTCCTTCTGTTGAGCGACCATGCCGAGCGAGTCCATCTCGAGACCGTTGCGCGATTTGTAATCCTTGGCCGTGCTGCACGCCGAGAGAGTGAGCAGGCGCGTGCCGTGAAAAGCGACGGCGGAGTTCTCCATCGCGGAGAGATTCCACTCGAATCCGCTGGGATCGCCGGCGTTGTCGCCGCCCATCATGAGAAAGGGCTCGTCGCCGCTGCCGGCGATGAGGACAAAGTGGCTGGCGATGTGAACGACGGAGAAGTTATTGCCGGCGCCGAGATCTGACTTCAACGCGGCGAGAGTGAACTGCTCGTCGGGCAGCAGCTTGCCCTGCATGGGGCCGTGGGATGCGGGATCGGAGGGATCGTGGACGATAGCGTCCAATTCCGGAATGACGCCCGGGAGGGCAGGGAGGCCGTTGTAGCTTTTCGACAGGCCCATGGCGAGCGCGCTCGGCGGGGTTCCGCTTTGAAGCGGGGAATCCGTGATGTGGCCGTAGCTCTCAGGGGTAAAGAGCACGTTATGGAAGCGCTCGACGAGGTAATGGTTGCCGTCGTAGAGCGCGCCGATGGGGACGTAGCGCAAAGCATCGTCGAGCGACCAGAGAAGAGTGGGGACACTGCCTTTTGGACTACCTTTCGGAGCTGGAGTTGATTCGAGGGACTTGAGCTGGCCTTCGATGGGCGCGACGACCATGGAGTAAAGCTGATGCAACTGCGGACGGGGATCGGATGAGGGCGAGCCGACTGCTTTGAGCGCCTCAAAGGCCTTTGCGCGGACGTCGGCTGAGCTGGCGTTCAAGACGATTACTTTGCGCGAGGCGGCGGTAACGACGATGGCGTAGGCGTGATCGTCGCCGAGGAGCAGGCGAATGCCCATGACACGCGGACCAAGTTTGGAAAGCGAATCCTGAAGGAAGCTTTTTGTGGTGTCCGCCGAAGCCTGGCCGGGCGCAGATTGCGCATCAAGCTCGGGAAAGATTTTGTTGGTGAGGACGGACTGGATTTCGTCGCCTTGCTGCTGAATGGTGGCGCTGAGCGACTTGAGCTGTGCGTCTTCGTCAGGGGTGCGCGACGATTTCGCCTGGAGCTGACCGTAGGCGAGACTCGATTCCTCGATGACGCGAGCCTTCTTCTCGAGGTCGGGCAACGCGTTCTCGGCGTCCTGTTGCGCGGGCGAGAGATTGAGAGGCTCGATGCCCGACGATGCGCCGGGAGCTGCGCCGGCGACGAGATCCTGCAGCTCCTGCTCCTTGAGAAGGTCGAGAATCTGTTCTGCGTGGCCGAGGCGGCCGGCCTCGACCAGCAGTTCCGCCAGCAGGCGATACGAACCGGACTTCGATTGCGCGAATCCCGCCTGAACTTCCTTTTCCATTCCGATGATGTTTTTGCGGATTTGCTCGTAGGAGTTGACCGCATCGAGGCCGAAGAAGATGGCTTCTTCAGGTTGCTGCTGCTTGCGGAAGCCGAGCATCAAGGAGTTTTCAATGCCGCCTTCGATCTCTGGATCCCCGGTGGCCTTTGCCAGGCCCAGAGCGGCGATTGCGCTCGCGAAGGACAACTTCGGCTGCTTTAACTCGGAGTAGGCCCAAGCGAGGGTCATCAGGTCGCCCGCTTCATCGCGCTGATCCTTGACTTCGCGCCAGATGGCGAGCGCTTGGAGGTCGAGGTCGAAGGCCTGTTGGGCTTCGCTCAAGTCGGAGTGATCGCGACCCATGTTATTGAGGGTCATGGCTTCGCCGCGGCGGCTTCCGACCTCACGAAAGATCGGCAATGCCTGCGCGGCGAAGTCGAGGGCTTTGGCGGGCTGGCCAAGATCGGCGTAGGCGCGGCCGATATCGTTGAGCGCGAGAGCTTCGCCGCTGCGGTTGCCCACCTCGCGCCAGATGGGCAAGGCCTGGTTGTAGTAGTCGAGCGCGGTCTGGTGCTGGCCGAGATCGCGATAGAGGCGGCCGATGTTATTGAGCGTGAGGGCTTCGCCCTGACGATTACCCAATTCGCGCCACAGCGCGATGGCCTGGTTGTAAACGTCGAGCGCTTTTTGCTTCTGGCCAAGGGCGGCATAGGCGGGCCCCATGTCGTTGAGCAGCAAAGCTTCTCCGTTGCGCTCGCCCAGGTTGCGGTAGATGGGAAGCGCCTGATTGAAGTACTCGAGAGCCTGCAGGCCATCACCCATGTCGGACCAGGCTCGGCCCATATTGTCGAGCGTGCTGGCTTCTCCATTAATGCTGGCGGTCGCGAGGAAGCTCGAAGTGGAAGCGGTCTTTGCCGGGGCGGGGGCAGATGGATTCTGCGCGGAGGGCGCGGCAGACGGAGCATTGATTTCGTGCCAAATGGCGAGGGACTGGTTCAGGAATCTGAGCGCATCGTCGTGTTGTCCGAGGTTGTTATAGACTTTGCCGATGTTGTTGAGCGTGTCGGCTTCACCGGTGCGCGACGGGAGCGCGCGCCAGAACGGCAGCGCTTGGTTCAGCAAATCGAGAGCCTTGTCTTCCTGACCAAGATCGGTGTAGACGCGGCCCATCGTGTTCAAGGTTGTGGCCTGGCCGAGCAGGCTCGAATACTTTTGCTCGATGGGCAGCGCCTGATTCAGATAATCGAGCGCCTTCTGGAGCTGGCCTTCGCTGTAGTAGAGGGCCCCAAGAGTGTTGAACTCCGAGACCTGCTGGCGAATGTTTTTGCTGGAGCGGGCCTCCGCCAGATTCTGCTCGTGCTGTACGATCTCGGTGGCCAATGCGCCGGGCTGGGCAGACGCCGATGCAAGTGCGAAAATCCCCGCCAGGCAAGCTGCGCCCGTGCGAAGCCAATCGAGGCCGGTTGGTTTCATGGCCTGCATTCGCATCAGGGGCGGGCATTCGCCGTTGCGGGAGGGGGAGTGCGGAGGGCGAAGTCCGCGTCCGCAGAGCTGCGGTTCATGACGGGATGCTGGTGCATGCCCTGAGAGGCGACACTTTTCGAGACCTGCTGCGCAACAGAAGCGTAGACCTGGCTCAAAGGAGTCTCGCCTTTACCGGTCTTGAGAACCTGAAGCAGGTAATAGGTGAAGTAGCCGTGGTGGAGCTGGCTGCTTTCAAGCGACTCTTCGTTGACCCCGCTGGCGGCCATGACGATGCGGCCTGTTCCATCGGTCATGTGCGCCAGCATGGCGCCCGAGGGAGCGGTGTTGGCGAGCAGAGCGGAGGGTTGCGATCCAGTGTCGCCGGCCGCTCCACCGCTGTAGCAAGTGTCAAGAAAGACGGCGGTGCGGAGGGCCTTCATGCGAGTCGAGACGGCATTGGCAAGCTCGATCATGGGATACGCCGTGGCGTAGAGCGCATCCTCGTCGAGTTTTCCACCGGAGTAGACTTCGGTGTCGTAGGTGATGAGGTAGTTTGCGCCGCCGGCCGTGTCTGTAGTACGCGGCGTGCCGTGCGTGGCGACATAGATCACGACGAGATCGTTAGGCTCGGCGTGGCGCGCAATCCAGTTGAGCTGTTCCTTGATGTTCTTCGTGGTGGCCTGATCATCGGTGAGGACGTGAACGTTGTCCGTGGGAAAACCGCCGATGGAGGGGTCTTTGAGAGCGGTGGCAAAAGCGGTGGCATCGGCGCCGGTGTAGTTGAGCTGGGGAATCTGCGTGTCAGTAAAGTGACCGATACCGATGACGAGCGCCCACTTCTGCTGCACGGGACCGGGCTTTACGGGAGGGGCGACGGGAATCGGTGTTTCAGTGCCCTCAGCTTCAATGCCGCGCGAGGCCGGTGTGGAAAGGATGAGCGGATTCAGATCCTGATCGAGCGCCTCAGAGCCGTTGAAGCGCGCCTTGTCCATGGCGTAGTTGGCGAGAGAATCGTGGCCAAGGCGCTTTTCGACGAGACTGCGGTAGTACCAAGCGTCGCCCAGTTCTGGACATTCGGCGAGCGCGGACTTGAGCAATTGAAGCGCGTCGCCAAAGGCATCGTTGCCGCTTTGCGGCGTAATGCGTTCGAGCGCCTGGACAATGAGGTCCTGTCCGGCGCCGCAGCGAATTCCCTGAGCGCGCGCATAGGGAGACGCGAGCAGCGTTGTGGCAAGCAACGGCAGGATGGCAAGTCTGGATCGAGTGCGGGAATTCATTTTTGGGCTACGTGACCTGAGGTCGGCCCGGGACTCTTCGTGGATCGAGCCTTCATTGCCGCCAGCACGCGGGCGCTGACGCCTCCACTGGTGAGAGCCTGCTGGCCCGCGGGGCTCAGGTCGAAGTCGGTGGCGGTGGCGCCGTGAATGGCCTGGATGATAGTTTGCTCATCCATGCCGGATTTGACCATGGAGATGATTTGCGTGTTCGACAGCCCTTTGTGCACAACTGCGGGCGGCTTCTTTGCGGCCTGCACCTTCATCTCGGCGAGGAGGTGGACGCTGACACCGCCCGTGGCGAGGGCTTTCTGACCGGCCGGCAAGAGATCGAAGTTGACCGCACTGGCGCCGCGAATGGTCTGAATGATCGTGGCGTCGTCCATGCCGGACTTGACCATGGCGATTACCTGATCGTTGGTCAAGCCCTGGGCCTTGGAATTCTCGGCGTCGACAGCCTGGGTCTTGGCTTTCTCCGCGTCACGTTGTTTTTCCAGATCGAGTTCCTTGTAGTGCGCGATCGCGGTCTCGATGCGCTTCTGCGGCTCGACGAAATACTTCTCGGTGGGCTTGGCATCAATTGCTTTGCCGTAGTTGATGGCAGCCTGGTCAAGGTACTTCATGGCCGCCTTCTCATCGTCGGCTTCATAGGCAAGCGCCTCGTAGGCTACGCCGATGTTGTAGAGCCGGTAAGCGTCTTCGTCGGGTTTGGGAAACGCCGGGGCGGTCTCAAAGGTTTCGAGGGCGCGCTCCCAAAGTCCCGTTTCGGCGTCCTTGTCACCTTCCTCAAGTGGACCGTCTTTGCGCGCGAGGAGGACATCGATAGATTCATCGGAGTTGACGACATGCTCGGCGATCTGCTGCACGGCGTCGATAATCAAGCGCGATCTCAACTCAGCGGCTGTGGGAGGGCCATCCTCGCTCTTCTGCCCGCCCTTCGCATGCGAAAGGCTGCCCGTCAACTGCCCCAACACGCCGTGCGCGGTTGAGTTCCCCGCGCTGTCAAACTCCCGGTCGTATGTGGATTCAATGTTGTCAGAGATAATCCCGTGACCATTCGCATCCTTGGCCTGGAAGGAAACGTTGAGTTTCCCGGTGATGCGTTCAATGATGCCTACCTTGGCGATCGCAGCGATCTGGGCCCCGCCAAGGGCCGCGGCCGGCGCCAGCTTATTGGTGTATTGGGGGTCGGGATGCGAGTATTCGGTGATCTCGCAAATGATTTCCGCGGCGGGATTGTCGTCGTCGCGAAGGTTGGGATCGTCCTTGAGCAACTCGGTTTCAAGCAGGGCCTGGAAATCGTAGGGAAGAGCGCCATCTTCCTCGGCGTCGGAGGAGTTGATGACGACCTTGATGGTGTCTCCCGGCAGATGAACCACGGCGGGCAATTTGCGGTGGAGCGTGACTTTTTCCTTGTTGGCGCCGAATCCTTGTGCGCCGGCGGGAGCAGTCACAAGGGCTGCGACACCCAAAGTTGCCAATACGACGATCTTTGCCGAACGGCTCATCTTGACCCCCGTCGATTTACCGTTTGTTGGCAGCGCCGGCCTAGCGGCGTTGCCAGGCCAGGGTCCGACGTCCACCGACAGACCCTAGCATACCGTTTTGGCAGCGATTTCGTCATTACACTACTTACTCTTGCTTGCGGAACTGGAGCTGCTCTTCTTGGCGGTTGAGGACTGGCAGGATGTTGATGCCGTGGAGCTGGAAGCAGCGGGCCTGCTCAAGGTCGTGTCGGAAGGCTGTACTGTAATGTGCATGGAGGCATAAGTGATCCCAGGAACCGAATTCTCTGCGCGCTCCGCGAGCGGCAAATTGGGATCGGCATCTTTGGCGACCAGGTAACCCTGGACTAGGTCGAGATTCGGCAGGGCTTTGGCCAGCTCGTCGACGTGCGTCTGGGGAACCATCAGGTAGTCGCCCGATTTGAGGCCGATATATGCGGGATCGCGATCGGGATCGTCCAGCGCCTGTTGCGTGGCCACGGCGTGGGTGAGGTTGCCGGCCATGATGAATCGTGTGCGGTCTTCCCAGTAGCTGAGCGCCTCAGTAAACGTGCTGAGAGCGGGCACGCTGATGGCCGGAAGGCTGACGATGGGAGCCGCGATTTTGGCGCCCTGAATCATAATATTGAGAGCCTTGACGAACATCGATTGCGCTGCGGCTCTTGAGATGTTCACAGCCAGCTTGCCGGTTCCCTCCGTGAGCAAGATCTTGCTGGTGCCTTGCATGGCCTGGGGCGAGCGAAAGCCGAGCGCGTCGAGAGAGACTTTGCCCGCGTTGTTGGGCGAAACCGACGCGATGGCCGACCAGGCGAGAGGCGTGAGGATATTCACGAAGGGATGAACCTGCGTGGTGTCGACCCGAAGCTGTGAGGCTTTCAGATTGGTTTCACCAGCTCCGGGGCGGAACTGGGCGAGGGCAATGCTGACAGCAACGTCACCGTCGTGGTCGAGCAACTCTTCCCTCCGAATGTCCGAGGCGTAGCGAAGGCGTTTGTTGTCGCTGTCGTAGTGCAGGTACTGGGTCTGGGCTTCGGGATCGGGAAGCTGATCCGTCGGGCCGCGCGAGGCCGCTTTGCTGCCGTAGTCGGCGCTGTAGGGGTTCACCGAGTCGTAGAAACCGTTCCAGAAACTGTAGGAATCGTGAGGCAAGTCTTCCGCCGGGACTGCCGGAGGAGTGGAAGCCTGTGCGGCGGCGAGCTGGGGAAGCAGCGCAGTAATCATGCCGAGCGCGGAAGCGTCGGCCAGGAAAACGCGTCGAGAAACAGGCATCGGATTACCCTCCATATGTCTTGCCGGAGTGATTCTATGAGCTGCCGGCTGGTCAATCAATAAGTGGGTCCGATTCATGAAACCGATCGATGATGCATGAAGCCTAATTGGTCGCACTTTTGGGGGCACTGTGAACGGTCATGAGCCCAATGCCCCAATTGGTGGGGACCTCGCCTGAAAATCCGCGAGTTCCTCCGCTGGTTTGATTCAAGAGTTTCTCCAAGGGCGATGCGACGCCACGCGAGCCGCGCGAGGCGACGCCTTCAAAGTTCAGCACGTATGGGTCGGCGAGCGGCTGCTCGGTGCTCAACATGATGAGAGTATCCACACCGTAAGGCGGACCGATGCGCAAGACGGGCGCGCCGGGCAGAACGAACTGGCGGCCATTTTCGGAATCGTTGGGAAATTGATTCTCAGAGTAGTCACGCGGGTAAAGAACAGTGCCCTGACCATGGCAATCGATGTCGAGCACATAGACCCAGCGATGATCGATGATGCGGTCGTCGGAGGCGAGGGCCATCTTGAGCTGATCGCCCTGGTGCGTGGTCTGGTTGGCCGGAAGCGGCGAGCTGGCGTTGGAGGGAAGCAGGGTCAGCGAGTAGTACTCATCGCTGGATGCGTCCGCGGGGCTGTTGGCCAGTTCGAGCCAGCCTTGCACCTTGGACAGCAGCGATGAGTAGTGGTTCAGTTTGTCGCCGGCAGCATCGATAGCGGAAGGACTGCCCACCGGGACCCAGTCAGTGCGCACGGGGTACTGCGAGGTGGCCGAGCATCCGGGGCTGTGCGGAGGCGCATTGGGCGAGGGCGGTCCAGCCGCCAGCTCGCTCTTGTGATACCAGGCGTAAGCGGGACCATTGGCGGTGAGGACACCGGTGAGCGCGTAGTGTGCGACCGCCATATTGCTTGCGGCCTGAACAGCGCTGTCGCTGCCGGCGGGCTTGAGCTTGGCGGCTAGTGCCTGCGAAGGCGGAAGGTTGACCCAGAGCTTGGCGCCGGCGGGAAGGCTCTTCTTGACTGCATCGGCAGTGAGCGGCGCACCGAGATTAATCGAAGTGGCCGCACCGGCCTGCTGCAGCGTCCAATTCGTGCCGTCCCAACTGAGGACGTGGGTCCACTGCTGCTCGGCAGGATCTGAGACTAAAGCAGCTCCAGAGGCCTGCACCTGCGCGGCGGCCGCGTCGATCTGGTCCTCTGTGAGATTGGAAGGCCAGAGCCAGACGAGCAACGGCGGGTTATCGGCGGGGATCCATTTGCTCAGGTCGAAAAGGTCGCCAGGAGCAACCTTCGCCCCCGCTGGGCTCACGATTTTGGCAGAGGAGCGGGCGAGGCCATCGAGGCTGGTGATGCGAAGCAGAACGTTTTGGCCAGCGCTGTTGGCGATGGTTGCGGTGAATCCGCTGCCGACACCGAGGCCGGAGGCGCGGCCAATGTCGAGCGAGACAGAGCCGTCATCGTTTGTGCCGAGCGCGGCGGCGCGCACCTTGTCCGACTTGGCAGCGGCGCCACCGAAGAGCGGTTGCTCGCGACGCGCGGCCGAAGCGTCGAGGTCAGGCTCCTGATCGGGCACGTTGCTGCCCTCGAGGACGGCCTTCACGCGCTCGTAAACGACGGAAGCGGGCGTGTCGGCAGGCAACGCCTGCAGAGCCTGGAGCAGCGCCGCAGTGAAAGCGCCGTGCGGCTCGGTATTGGGGTCGCCAGCCGGCATTTCCTTGGCAGTCTGATCCTGTTGCGCGGCGGAAAAGACCAGCGCGGAATTGTCGTTGCGCTGGGTTGGCGCGGGGCGCGGCTGGCCGTTGGGCAGCGTGTCTGGAGCTTCATTGATGTCGCGCGGATCAAAGGCGAGAGCGCGCTCGCGGTAAACCGGGCCGATGCCGCGGCTGATACCGCCGGAGTGGCAACTGTCGAAGATGACGGTAAGATGGACGCCTTTGTCGAGAGCGGCGTTGAAGATGCGCGTCATCTCGCGGTCGCGGACGTCGTAGCCGCCCTTGTAGGCGTCAGAGGGAACCATTGTGCTGTCGGCGTGGACATACTGACCGCCGACCAGCACGGTGAGCTTGTTGCCCATGCTGTTGATTCGAAGCGAGCCATGGCTGGCGTCGTAAAAGACAACGGTGTCGCCCTTTTGCGGGACATCCACTAGATATTTCTGCATAGCGGCAAGAATGCCATCGCGCGTGGTCTGATCGGCGGGAAGAAGGACCACACCCGGACTCGAATGGGGTGGAGCAGGGTTGGTGAGCAAGACAACGTTGGTGGCTGGGAAGCCGAACTTCGGACTGGTGAGGAGGTCGGCCATGGCCTGCGCGTCGTTGACGGAGCCGTCAAGATTCTCGAAGGTCCCTAACTCGCAGCGGCCATAGATGCAGCCGGCCGGATGATCCGGCGTGGTTCCCGCGGGTTGATATGTATTGATGCCGATCAGAAGGGCTTGCTGCGTTTGGGCAACAGCGAGCGACCCAGCGAACATGCAGGCCAAGGCAGAAAATCCGGCGACGTACGCTTTCATACGAGCTCCCATTACCAATTGCAAGCGGGGTAGTTCCCCCATTTTCGCGGCGGCATCCGCGGACCCAGAACCGAGCGTGGCAATCTCGTGAGCGAAGGACCACGCGCCTCGCGGTCATCCAACCGCGCGGCCTCAAGAATCGCTTCGGTTCACGCCGGATGAAACACTGCCCTTTTCGGGAAGTTGTTCAACCAGCGCCGCAAGCAAAGGTATGCGTCGAGGCTTGTTCCCCTGCGTTTTATCGACGTAAACCGAGGCGCCAGGGTTTCAATGAAAATTGGTGTTCCTTGGGGGGAGGTGGCGAATCTAATCAAATTCGTTGCGCGAACATTCTGGCCGGCGAGAACAGCAAAAGTATAGCTCCCCGAGGCAGCAATGCAATCAAAAATGTTCCGGCGCACGGATGGCGAAGGTCCTCGCCAAGGAAGCGCAGACGGAAGCCCGGCGAGATGAACGAATTGTCGTCCAGCCTTCGTCTGGAAGCGCAAAGAAGACCATTTCGGTGCCGGAAGATTGGCATCGAAAGCGCAGCAACGCATCGCTCCCCCAAGCCAGGTGATCAGTCAAGGAACCGATGAGCGAAGATCAACGATGTCAGCGGAGTTCGCCCGCGCCAACGCGGTGAAGGCATGCTGCCTTTCTTCTGCTCCGACGCGAAACTCACGGAGGAACTTATCCAGCGAGCCTTGATCGGCCAGTTGGCGGGGTTCCAGCGCGCCACGCTGGCTGGCATATGGCGCGAACATCACCTAGTAGGGTTCTGTAACGCTGATGCCGGCAGCCCTTATCGTTGGTGCAAAGATCGGGCTGGGAACAGACGGAAGGCGTAATACAGATGCCATACTGCGTCTCACGCCAGATTCTCTGCATCGACTATCGGCGTGGACTAACACATGTGGAATGAAAATGATATAAGATGCTTGGAATTTAAGATTGTCAAGCACTTGTCTCACAATTTTTCTTGCGTCGGCCACCCCTCCCGCGTGTTATTTTTAGGATATTCTTAACTTTGGCGCAATGCGAACGGGGCGTTGGTGCCCTTTTGTGAACCATGGGGTGAAGTGTGTCCCCCATTCGGAAAAGCATATCTGCTTATCTTAGAGCCTGTTATTAACTTTATTCCTTTGGAATCATCGATCTATCGAAGTGTTTCGGGTTCGTTGACGATGGACAGATGGGGAATAAGGGACAGAGCGGCTATCCAAGCGATGTGACAGACGAGGAG
>Ga0224555_1001327_pt1 | contig 34783 bp, 22 predicted proteins | sample 714S23034metaG_FD_180687 | JGI IMG/M metagenome (GOLD analysis project Ga0224555, IMG submission 180687) | Peat soil microbial communities from Stordalen Mire, Sweden - 717 S2 30-34 | ecosystem: Environmental > Terrestrial > Soil > Wetlands > Peat | place: Sweden: Norrbotten County, Stordalen... | reverse complement strand
GGCTCGAAGCAAGGAAACTCTCGATCAGGCCATCACCGAGGCTCTCCCACACATCACCCCCGCCAACGCTCACGCTTGGTTCAGGCTCGCTCTAAATGGTCTACAGTAAAACGGAAAATGCTCTAAAGGCCCGAGCTAAGTTCGTCCCACGGCCCTTTGCTGCAAAGCCGGATCAAGCGCCATCGCCATCCTCCACTCCCCGCCGCACAAAACAAAACCGCCGCCTGCATTGCTGCAGGGCGGCGGCGTTCTGCTTAGCTAACGTTGAGAGTTACCAGCTCAGACGCCCGGATAGCTGCATATCGCGCGGAAAATTGGCAACGCTACCGATGAGGCCGTAGGACGTCGTGAGATTTGAACCGTTGCCGACCGCACCGCCCGGCCCGCTGAAGACGACATGGTTGGTGGCATTCAGCAGATCCGCTTCAATCTGGAACTTGACGCTCTCCCAAATCGGGAAGGAGCGCTTCAGCCCCAGGTCGATGTTGTAGGCGCCCATGCCCCACACGTTGTAGGCTCCAACCCTCGCTGCCGTACCGACTTGGTACGCCGCTAGGCCCAGGCCGACCTCTTGCTGCTGGCTATTGGTCGGTGTGGAGTTCGTCGCATCGAGAACCGTAAACGCGTTCGGGTCCAGGTGGTGGATGCCGCCGTAGTAGTTCGAGGCAGTCGACTGCGCCGTAACTCCCTGCGGCGGTTTCGCGTAGGAAGCCGTGCGCGGTTGCACGCCCGGAACGGCGCTCGGCATGCATTGGCCCAGCGGAGTGCCCCCGCATCCCGTGCCAGTGAAGGCAACCGGTAAGCCGGAGTGATAGGTGAAGATGCCCGAGATGCTCCAGTCCTTGGCCAGCGACCGCAGCACAATATTCTCCGATGCCATGCTCCCCTTGCCGAACGGCGACATGTACACCACTGTTCCCGTAAGGTTCTCCGGCTGGTCCGCTACCGAAAGAGACCGGTCGAGGCGGGCGTTATCCGAGGTGCGGAATGTGCCCACATCGTCCATCGACTTCGCGAACGTGTAGTTCAGCATGAAGTCCAGTCCGTGTGCAGGACGTTCCCGCAACGAAAGTTGGAGCGCGTGGTAGTTGGTGTTGCCAGTCCAGTTATTGCTATCGCTGACGCCGTACTGCGGAAACTCCGTAAAGTAGCCCGTCGTGTTGTTGGAAGAGGTGTATGTGACTCCGCCGGTGTAGGGGTTTGGAGGTGTAAAGCCCTCCTCCTGGAACAGCGCCTGGTTTGCCGCCGACCATTTGGTTCCCAGCAGCGGCGTGGTGCAGGTCAGACCCGTGCAAGGCGTCGTGCTCGTACCGTTCGGCTGAACCCCCGCAAGGGCAATAAAGGTGGAGGGCAAACCATTCTTCCGTTGCCACGGATCCAGGCCGCCCGAGATGAAGTGTCCCTCGCTGCCTACATAGCTGACCGTGATCGACATGTCCCGCGTGACCTGACGCTGAAAGCCTAAGGTCCAGTTGATGAATTCAGGGGTACGCGAGCCCATGTACGGATCGAATAATTCGATGCCCGATGCGCTGGCAGTCGTCGTGGAGTTGGCGCCCGTGCCATACTCGGCCAGGCTGGTGCCTCCCTTTGGTGGTGCGGGCGTCGCAGTGGATCCGTTGAAGCCGCAGTTGACGCCTGTATTTGTATTCTGCGCACAGGCCGTGCCATCCCAGTAAATAAGCGGGAAGGACGGGGTAGGCTGAGTGGGAGACGATCCGGACGGCGTTAAGCCCAGCGAGCCGGGAAGCTTCTGGCCTCCGCCTCCAGCCGTCCAGTTGCCATGCGCGAAGTTGACGTTGTAGCTGGCGCGAAGCACCGTCTTCGAATTGAGAGAGTAGGCCAGGCCAATGCGCGGGCCGATGTTCTTCCAGAAGATCGGCGACGGCGACTTGCAGTTGCAGTACAGCGCGGGGTTGCCGTTGCCGGCAAACTCCACCGTCCCCAGGTTCCCGGTAACGGAGTTCTGGCCATTGGGGTTGAAGAACGCGTAGATGTTATGCGCTTCCTGGACGGAGGGGAAGATGTCCCAGCGCAGGCCGAGGTTCAAGGTCAGCTTTTCGCTCACCTTGTAGTCATCCTGAGCCCAGAAGGAGGGATTATGCCAGACCGCACGCAGTCCGGGAATATTGAGGTCAAGAACCGACTCGCCGGTGGCCGCACCGAGCATGTAGGTGGAGATCGGAGAACCCGACGTCGAAAGCAGCGCAGTCCCAAGTCCGGCTGCTGAAGAGAAGCCTTGCGTTGGGGCAGCGCTAAACGCGTAGTCCATTGGACCGGTCGGCGAAAGGGCCGTGTAGGTGCCGAACTGTACCACGTTGTATTGACCACCGAAGGTGAAGTTGTGCTTGCCAAACTCCCACTGTAGGTTGTCTGTCGCCGTGTAGGTGTTGTTCGCCTTGGAGTTCCACGCGTAGCCGGCCTGCGTGGCCACGACGCTGTTCGCGCCGCCGCTCCACTGGATCTCAGGGAAGCCGTTGCTGGCCTGGCCCGCAGGCGTATTCAGCAACCCCAGGGCTGCGGCATTGTACTGGGCAGCATCGTCAGGAGTTACGGAAACGCTGACGTACCGTCCATAACCGAACGCGGCCTGGTTCACCAGGTGCGCACCGATGGTGTATGTGTCCTTCAGGATGTCGATGGTGGTGACCGGGTGATAGGACTGCGACGTATTGAACGGCGGCCCAAGACCGCTCTTCGAGTTCTGTCCAGTGCTGGCCTGGCGTCCGAAGGCGATGATCAGCGCGACCTGGTTCTTCGCGCTCTGGTTGTAATCGATCCGGCCCGTCGAATACCAGTTGGCCAGACCTGTCGGCGTGCCGTGGTTCAAGTTGTTGGTATAGACACTCTGGTTGGTCAGGTTCTCGTACGGGACCCAGTACTTGTTCACGTATTGGGCGGCCTGTGAAAGCCGGTTGCCCGGAATCACATCATACGTCAGCTGGCCGTTCTTCATGCCCTGGAACGGAGTGCGGGTGCAGGGACTGGCAGCGGTGCCCAGGCAACCCACCGTCTCCGTGTTCGGATCGTAAATGTCGTAGCAGGAGTTCGCCGCCGTGCCTTCCGACGCGGTCGAGGTGCACTTGGTCGAGTTGCCGTTGGCAAAGGCGTATCCGGTGAAGTCGGCATATCCCAGTTGAGTGCCCGTCGACGTGAGACCCAGCATCGCCGACGTCGGGATCGTCATGGCGGAAATGGTTGCGCCGGCCTGCTCCCGGTACTGGCCATAGTTGCCGAACAGGAAGAGCTTGTTCTTGATGATCGGGCCGCTGATTACAATGCCGAACTCGTTCTGGATCTCACGCGGCTTGACCATTTTATTCGTCCCGTCTGGCCGCAGCGTCGCGACCTTGGAGGTGAAGGCCCAGGCATCGAACAGAGTATTGCGGTTGAACTCATACAACGAACCGTGGATCGCATTGCCGCCCGACTTGATCGAATAGTTCTGCACGCCCTGCCCGGCAAACTGCGAGGAATAGCCTGCCGTCTGCACCTGGAACTGATTGATGGCGTCCACGCCGATCGCCGTCCACGTGAAGCGCGGGTCGCCGATCCCATCGCCCTCCGGCAGGTCGACGCCTTCAATGTAGATCTCCTGAACGCTGCCGCCGGGGCCGCTGCCATTCACCATGGTGGTGGCATCGGTGGAGTTATTGCTGCCCGTAAAAGTGTTCTGCACGCCCGGCATCAGATACGCGAAGTCGGTGGAACGCCGCTGGTCAGCTGTGCCCGGGCCGCCCTGGCTCATCTGAAGCGGAAGGTTCGAATACATCTCGTTGTCCATGGTCGCGCCCAAAGTCGCGTCCGTGGTCTCCAGTAGCGGAGGCGCCGCGGTGATCGTCACCGTCTCGGTCGCCTGGCCCACCGTCAGCTTGACGTTCAGACCCACCGTCTCCAGCGCGTTCACCGTGATGTTTTCCTGCTTGTACCCCTCGAATCCGGCCGCCGTCACCGTCTCCGTGTACGTCCCGGGTATCAGCGCCGAGATGTTGTAATCGCCCGCGCGCGTCGTGGTCCGCACCGTGTTCACATTCGTGTCGATATTGGTTACAGTGACCGATGCGCCCACCACCACCGCGCCGGTGGGGTCCTCGACCGTGCCCGAGATGGCTCCGGTGCCGGAGAGCTGAGCGTGCGCCATGCTCCCGGCAGCGCCGGCAAGAACCAGCACAAAAGCCATGAACCCGGTAATGAATCTGTGCGACGTTGCTCGCAATAGGTGCTTCGAAGGTGTTTGGAACATGGTGTGTAACCTCGTGAAGATGAAATGAGACCGGACGGCGGAATAGCTTCCCAGGCTGTCTGCTGTCGGCAGACCTAGGAGCGTAAAGGTAAGACCACTTTGTGTGCGCAGTGAAGCTTCTCCTTCCGGCACTATCTTTGTCAAGCATTTTCGCCAGAAGTTTTCTACGGGGACGTTACCTTTCACGTGACGCAGTTTCCTTTCACCATTCGGCCTCGGATACGGTTTCCGGCCAGCCTCCCGCGGCCCACCGGAACACCCGTCTCCCAGTCCTCCCAAGTCTGTGAAATATATTTATAACCAATTACTTACGTCGACCCAAAAAACCGGAACAATCGCTCTGCGCCTCCCGGCCGGCCAACCGGCGGGCCCGGTCCTTCACCCTCAATTCCAAGCGGAAATTGTTTCCGGTTTGCAATCCCGAAGGGCAAATGAGGTCAGGCCTTCGACCCTGCGTCTTTTCCCGACAGCGCACGCCTCCGCCTGCCCACCCGTCCACCCCAAATTCCGCCCCGTCCGGTCCCGCCGCGCGCTATTCGCCGCCATGCGCGGCCAGCCACGCCCGCAGCTCCGGCTCCTGCGCCGCGCGCAGATGAATGCAGTCATTGATATTGTCGATCGACTTCGCCAGCGTCCGCTCCGCCCCCTCCACCGCGTGCGCAGCAAAAAAGCCCGCCACCTCATCGCGCCGCTCCGCCGTGCAGAACGCCCCCGTCGCCTCCACAATCCGCGTCCCCGAGCTCTCCGTCGCCTTCCGCTCGATCGCCGCCCAGTGCTGTTGGACGAACTCCCACGCCAGGTCCTGGGTCGCCCGCCGTTCCAGCAGCAGCGCAATCAGCATCCAACTGTCCTGGCTCCGCACCTCGCCCGACACCGCATACTCCAGCGTCCGGATCGCCAGCTCCGGCGCCTCGAACCGCGTCAGCGCGCGCAGCGCAGCCTCCTTCAGGTCCGGATCGGTCGCACTCCGCCCCACCCGCTGCATCTTCTCGTACATCTGGGTATCGCCCTTCACCGTAGCCAACGCCACCGCCGCATCCGCCAAGGTCGGGTCGGCCACCTTTTGTCCGGCGAACAGCTGCTTCGCCATGCTCTCCGCTTCCGCCAACACCGCCGGGTCCTTCGCATTGCCCAGGTCTTCGAACAGCGTCTCGCGCAGGTCCGCGTGGTCGTCCTTCTCATGCTTCTGCGATCCGCCCAGCGCCGCATACACGCCGCCGAACTCCCGCCGCACCACCGCATTCAGCCGCTCGCGGTCCGCATCCGTCGCAATCCGCGCCTCGATCGTCCCCACCCGGCCCAGCGCGCTGTCCAGCACCGTCGCGTTCGGGTCCTGCTTCACCGCCAGCACCAGGTCCAGAAAGTCACCCACCGTCCCTTGCCCTGCTTCCGCCTGCCTCCCGGCCTGCATCAATGCCCATTCATCCCCCAGCAGCCCAATCCGCTCCGCCGGCGTCAATCCCGGGGCCCCCGGCGAGCTGTGCTCGCTGGGGTGGAAGCCCGTCTCAACATTCGCCTCGATCGCCTTCCACTGCTCCGGCGTATACGCCGTCCGGTAATACCCTCTGTCCCCCGCATTCGCATACACAAAACCCACCGCCGGAAGTTTCAACGTCTCCTCGTCGCGGCTCACCACTTCGCATCCGTCGCCTTTGAAACACACCGGCACCATCCAAGCCGCCGCAGCTTCCTTCGATGGCAAAACCATAGGAAGCCCGCAATCGCCCCCCTCGAGTTCAATCGCCCCGCATGCCTCAGTCTGCGGATCTAGCCCCGACACAAAGAACCTCCATGCCCTCACCGGCAAGCCGCTCGGCACCAAAGTCCCCAGCAAAATCTCCGGAACCCCCGGCTGGTCCACAAAACTCCGCATCACCTTATCCACCGGCAGCCCGCTCACCCGCGTCTGCGCGTCCCAGAAATCCTCCGCCGTCGCGTTCCCGTACAAATGCGCCGACAAATACGCCTGCACGCCCTTGCGAAACGTCTCCTCCCCCACCCAGTTCTCCACCATCCCAATCACCGCGCCCGCCTTGCCGTACGCAATGTCGTCGAACAGCGCGTTGATCTCCGCCGGCGTCTCCGCCCGTGCCCGGATCGGCCGAGTGGTCCTACCCGCGTCCGCATCCAGCGTGTGGTTCAGGTCCATCGCCACGTCCTGGTCGAAGTGCCACTTCGGCTGCCACTTGGCCGCGGCCTTCGACTCCATCCACGTCGCAAAGCCCTCGTTCAGCCACAGATTGTCCCACCACTCCGGCGTCACCAGGTCGCCGAACCACTGGTGCGCCATCTCGTGCGCCACCGTCGTCGCCACCATCTTCTTCGCCGGCAGCGCGCCGCCCTTCGCATCCACCAGCATCTCCGTCTCGCGGAACGTGATGCATCCGAAGTTTTCCATCGCGCCCGCTTCGAAGTCCGGAATCGTCACCAGGTCCAGTTTCGCCATCGGGTATTTGATGCCGAAGTACCGGTCGTAATACTTCAGGTTCCACTTCGCCGCATCCAGCGCGAACTGCGTCAGCTTCACCTTGTCCGGCGTCGCGCACGCCCGGATTAGCACGCCGTCCGCCTTCCCCTTCGAACACTGGAAGTCCCCCACCACCCACGCCACCAGGTATGTCGACATCTTCGGCGTCGTCGCAAACTCGATCCTATGTTTCCCCGCCCCCTCCGGCGTGTCTCGCACCATCTTGGTATTCGAGATCGCCGTGTCCCCCGCATCCACCACCAGCGTCACGTCAAATGTCGCCTTCAGCGCCGGCTCATCGAAACACGGAAACGCCCGCCGCGCATCCGTCGCCTCAAACTGCGTCACTCCATAATTCCGCGTCTTCGACTTCGAAAGATAAAACCCCCGCAGCTTGTCGTTCAGAATCCCCGTATACTCAATCTCCAGCGTCACCCGTCCCGCCGGCAGCGGGTTCGCAAACGTCAGCGTCGCCTGCTCCTTCGCCGCATCCAGCGTTACCGCCGCCGTCTGCGCGTCACCTGCACCTGACACACCGCCGTCATCCCGACCGACCCCACCCCCACTGCCGTCATCTCGACCGAGCGCAGCGAGTGGAGGGACCCCCGCATTTGTCTTTGCTTTTTTGTTGTCATTCCCGAAGGGAATCTGCTTTTGGTTTTGCTGTTCCCTGTTCCCTGTCGGGGTCCCCGGCGAGCGGTCTATGCTCGCTGGGGTGACTGTTCCCTGTTCCCTGCTTTCCGCCTTCACCACCCCAAACTCAATCTCCGCCGCATTCAGCGTAATCGACGTCGCCGGCTTTTCCAGCACAACATCGATCGTCTCCGACCCGGCAAACCGAGCCTTCGCCAGGTCCGGCGTAATCGTCAGCGAATAATGTTCCGGCCGAACCCCACCCGGCAGCCGCTGCGCCTCCGCCCGCGCGACGCCGCCCACCAGCAACACTGCCACCACCGCCGCACGCCAACGCACCATCGTCGCCCAGGCACCTCAAAACCGCTCTCAACAGACTAAATGGCCCGCAAGCTCACCCGCAGCCGTACAATTCCCCGCAGTGCGGAATATCGCACGAGGAACGCCATGGAAAACTTCAACGCCTTCATCAACCACGCTGCGCAGCCCACGCCCGAAGAACTCACTACCGCACTCGGCCCGACCGCCACCATTTGGAACAAATTAGTAGGATGCCTTGCAGACGAGTACGGTCTCAACGTCCAGGAGTGGAACTCCTACTCGCTCAAAGCCGGATGGTCGATGCGGCTGAAACTGAAAAAGAGAAACATCCTCTATATGTCGCCCTGCAAGGACTACTTTCGCGTAGCCTTTATCCTCGGCGACCAAGCCGTCCAGGCCGCCCGCCAGATCAAGCTCCCGCAACGCATCCTCAAAGCGATCGACGACGCGCCCCGCTACCCCGAAGGAACCGGAGTGCGCCTCATCGTCAAGCGAATGTCCGACCTGCCCGCAATCCGCAAGCTCGCCGAAGTCAAGCTGGCGAACTGACCGGTACTGGTCAAGTTTGGGTAGGCTGGTATCGTATTGCTGCACGATCCTACTGGCAATTAGCCTTCTGGCTTATCCAATGCACGCCGGAAGCATCTGCCTCGACAATGTCGATAGGCTCCCCCACATCATTCCTGTAAACCGAATATTGGATGGTTTTCTCTATAACCAGTTGAACCAGGGGGACAATCTGCGAGTTCCAAGGCAGGGGATGGGCTATAAGAAAATCCCTCTTCCACTTCATGCTCCGTTGGGTTTGCCCAGCCGCAAATTCGCTGGCGATATCAATTCGCCCAAAAGGAAATACGAGTCCGTCATTGAGGGGAAGGGAGCGCGAAATGTTCGAGATAAAGGGATCATTGCCGCTCTTCCTGTTCGTTACCTGAAAAAAGATCGGTTGGTGATTCTCAAATCCAGCAAACAGCCCGATCTGGGATTCCCCGATGGGGGATTGGATGACACCGCGCAGCAAATCCCGGTTATCAAGTGCCACAACATCATCTCCCCACGCCTTGGCTATCGTACGAATGGGCGTGGTTTTGCTATACCTTCCCGCTATTCTCCTTGCCTCGGCAATCGCATCCCACGTGAATTCCGGGTGGCCCTGGGACTCATGGCCGCTCCTTCCAGCGATGGCGAATATGATATTTCCGTTGAGTGTGGCCACTTTACACTGACTCTTGCTTTTGCCGTCCGCAATGATGGAATTGGAAAAAAGAGTCGCTTTGCTATCGGCACCGATAACTATCTTCTGCTGCGATCCCGCAACGATGATTATCGTTCCGATACGGTCTTTCTCCACTGCACTTCGCGAAAACAGCAAAGCAAACAAGAGAAAAAGTCGTTTCAAGTTGGCGTGTCTTTCTCAGACGGTTCCGCAGGTGAGATGATAATCGGACAACGGATCAGCTTGAATCAACTCTCAAGCGTAACCATTGAGTACGATCACACATTTTACGACGTGGTTGGTATCCTCAACCTTTTTCTTAGGTTCCTCGCCTATAGACTGCTGCACAACATGGAATGCGCGGGTGTTTATGTCCATGCGCCAATCATCGGCCATCCTGCGATCCACCGCAAGACCTGTGGATTTCAAACTTGACCAGTACCAACTGACCCCAGGATTCCCCGCGTACTCGGCGCCTCGCCGCACCCCTCCGTCCAATAGCACCCGCGGAGAATCCCCGCATTGGCTTGAGCCTACGGCAGAGTCGGATAGTCCGGCCTCTGATTGTCCGGCGGCGTCGGATACGCCTTGCTGCCATCGTTCAACTCCAGCCGCACGTAATCCCAAACCACTCCGGTAGTCACGTCTCCCGCGGGAACGGTGAACGTCATCTCATTCGCGCCCGGCTTCAGCAAAGCCGCGTCGAACTTCTGGATGTACTGGTACCACACGCCCTTGTCGGAGTTGTACCGCAGAGCATTCGTCGCCACCGGATGAATCGTGCCGACCGTCTGCCCGTTGACGCCGATGGCCAGTCCGCCTTGCGAATCCGCACCCACATAAGCTGAGCCTCCACCGGCGCGCTGTCCGCCGCCGCCGGGCGCCTGGTTGCCCCCGCCTCCACCGCCCTGTCCACCGGCGTTGAAGGCACGGTTGCCACCGCCGTCTGCCCCGGCCAGCGACACCCGCAGTACCGCCGTGCCTTGCGCGGCCTTCGCCATATTGAACTTTACCGTCCAGGTCGTGGCCCGGCCCTTGCCCCACTGTGGCCACGGGTCCGCATTGGTCGGCGGAATGTTTACCCAGCCGAAGCGCTGGTTGTACGGGTCCTTCGCGTCCGGATTCAGCCACGCCGTGGTCGTCGAGTGCGGCACCTCCTGGAAGAACCAGTCCTTGTGGTAGTCGCTCTTGCCGATGGTGTAGGTGATGTCGTTCGGAAACAGCCCGCTGTAGCGCAGGCCCCAGCCCCACAGCCAATAATTGTCAGGGTCGCCCTTGAAGAACTTGTCGCCGGTGCGGTCGGGATAGCCGATCTCCCAGATCTGCTTGCCATAGCGCACCGGCTGCCAATCGAGTTTGCCCAGGTCGATCTTCTTCCCCGCCTCAACCGTAATGTCGGCCTTGGCGTATTCGCCCAGCACCCCATTGGCAAACGCATGCAGCGTGTACGTCCCCGGCCGCACATTGGCGATGGTGAATCTGCCGTCCACAGTGCCTTCGGTCCAGAACTGATAGTAGTTCCCATCGTGCGGCCAGGTCACGATCGAGCCGTTTCCTGCCAGCAGCGTATACCCAGAGGTCGACCCCTTGAAGTTCGCATGCGTCAGGCCCACATTCAGATTGGGCAGGCTCTTCGACGCCGCCTGCGCATCGTCGAGCACCATTTGCCCAGTCACCGTGCCGCGTTCCTGCTTGTGCGGGTAGTCCACGCCTTCCACCCACGCGTACGGCCACGCGGCCTTCACCTCTTTCGACTTCGCAACCGCGTCATCCCACAGCGCGATGCTGTTGTCGTGCCATTCCGCGGGCACCGCCGGCATCCCGCTGCCGGAGGTGGCCTCCAGCTTGCCCAACTCCGCCTTGGACGGGTCTTTTGCATCGGCCAGCCGGTTGAAGTAGACAAAGATCGGCCCAACCACCCGCTTCCATTCCTCGCCCGCGGGAATTTCCGTATTGTCGCCCGCGCCATAGTGGCCGGAGGTCCAGTAGTCGAGGATGATTCCCTGGTAGGACGGCGATCCCGGAGCGGTCATGTGGTCCACCAGGTCCAGCTTGTCCGGGCCGCCGCCAATGTATTCGTTCGATGGGTTGATGAAATACACGCCGATGTGGTCTTTGGTGCTCGACCAGCCCCACGCCGTCAGCTTGTACATCAGCGCGTTGTAGCTGTACTTGTGCTCGACCGAGTTCTTGTAGATGCCGGACGCATAAATGCTCTGCTCCTTCGCGTGAATCATGTGGTCCTCGGGCGCCTTGCTCACCAGCATGTTGCGGTCTTTGTCGACGGAGATCCAGTCGAAGTCTGGGTTTATATCCTCCAGGATGAACCGGTTTTCGCCCACGTGCATGAACCCGCTCGAGGCTTTGTGGATGTACTCGTCGTAGGTGTAGAAGCCGCTGGCGCCGCGTTCCATCGCAATGCGCGTCTCAATGTCCATGCCGCCGCCGCGACCGCCCGTGCCTCCGGAATTGATGCCTTTCACGGACACCTCCGCGCGTTCGCCGCCGTTCGTCGCCGGGTCAATGGTCACCCTGGAGGTGACGGTGCCGGAGGGCACCTGCTCCCAGTATCGGCCATGGGTCAGGATCTCGATGCCGTGATAGACCAGCGACGACAGATTGCCGTCGCGCTTGGCGACCGTGGCCTTCACGATGCCGTTGTCCAGCGTCCAGCTGTCGCCGTTGTCGGTCAGGGTCACCGGAGCGTTCACGGTAACTTTTTCGACTTTCGGCAGCACATGGGTGGCCGGCTGCGCCGCCGCGCCGGAGATCAAAACAACTGCCAGGGCAAGCAACGTGGACGCACGGAGAATGCTCGTTTTCGTCATGACCCAACCCTTTCGGAACGATCCTTTAAGGTGGAGACGTATCCTGCTTGAATAGAGTCTCCGCCAAATCGCTAAAAATCCTGCCGCCCAGCCGCCGCTGCTCTTGCGGGTCGAACTTCCATCCCCACTCCGCGAATTCTTTCCCCAAACCCTCCCTCGCGGTCTACCATGGCCCGACCACCGAAGCACCCGAACCACTGCACCGAATCCTCGAAGGCATCCAGCAATGCGGCCCAGCACGTTCCTCCTTCTCGTCCTCACCCTCACCCTCACCCTCACCGCCATCTCCGCAGGACCCGCAGCCCACTCCGGCCCCGCGCAGCAGACCTCGCAGCCCCCCGCCGTCCCCACCATCCAGGTCTACTCCCGCGAGACCATCGTCGACATCATCGTCACCGACCCCAAGGGCCAGCCCGTCCGCAGCCTCTCCAAATCCGACTTCACCATCAACGAAGACGGCAAGCCCCAACCCATCCGCAGCTTCGGCGAGTTCGACGCCGAAACCACCGCGCCCGCCCCCGACTCACCCACACTCCCCTCCGGCATCCGCACCAACTACGCGGCCGCACCCGCCTCCGGCCCGGTCAACATCATCCTCATCGACGCGCTGCATACCAACTGGGTCGCCGCCGTCCGCGCCTTGCAAGCAACCAGCGCCTACGCCGACCGCATGCCGCGCGGCACGGAAATCGCCGTCTTCTGGCTCTCCGTCAGCGGAACCCACATGCTCCAGGGTTTCACCACCGACCCCTCCGCCATCCGCGACGCCGTGGCCCCGGTGCGCACCGACATCGGCACCACCGGCGACTGCTACACCACCGACCGCCTTACCATCGACGCCCTCAACCAGATCGCCGCCTACGTCGCCGGCATCAAGGGCCGCAAGAACCTCCTCTGGTTTACCCCCGGCATGCCCGTTTACCTCCTCCGCGACGGAGGCTACAGCTGGGGCACCGAAACCTCCTGCAGCGAAGTCGATACACCGCATCAGTTCGGAGCCGGCCGCTCCGACGGCATCACCTTGTTCACCAGCGCTGGAGGAACCGAACAGGGCCTCGACATGACCGAGGTCCACCGCATCATGGACACCTACGAGATCTTCACCACCGAGCAGATCGCCGTCTCTCCCGTCAACCCCGCCGGCGTCATCGGCCTGAACCGGCAGAACCTGGTCGCCGAAGCGGTCGCCGAGCAGAGCGGCGGCCTCGCCGAGTACAACAGCAACGACCTCACCGCTGAGGTCGGCGAGGCCATCGCCACCGGCTCCCACTACTACACCATCTCCTACATCCCGCCCCGCCAGAAGGACGACTTCCACTACCACACCATCACCGTCCAGGTCGATCGGCCCGGCCTGCGCCTGGTCTATCGCAAGGGCTACAACGCCGAAGACCCCCGCCAACCCAAGCCCTATACCGGCCCCGCGCTCATCAAGGCCGCGCTCCAGGGCCGCGCCCCCTCCGCCACCCAGCTCCTCTTCGACGCCCGGCTCACAGCCTCCCACCCGGCCGCCCCGCCCCCGGCCAACCCATCCGACACCTTCGACCCCTTCGGCGCCTCCGCCGCGCCCACTCCCGCGCCCACGCCCGCCTCCACCGCGAAAAAACGCGGTAAAACGCCGCTCACCCGCACCCCCTACGATCTCCTCCTCGCCATCCACCAAAGCCAGATCGCCTACGCTGCCGGCCCCGACGGCACCCACACCGTCAAGCTCCAGTTCGCCTTCGACGCCTACGACCTCAACGGAAAACTCCTCGGCGCCCATAGCCAGGACGTCTCCCTCGATCTCACTCCCGAGCGCTACCAGCGCTTCATCCAGGCCCCCGTCGTGTTCCACGAGCAGCTCGCGTTCTTCCCCGGCCCGCTCTTCCTTCGCGTCGGCGTCCTCGACGGAGTCTCCAACAAGGTCGGCACCCTGGAAATCCCCCTCACCGTCCCCCGCCCATAAATCAGGTACCCCATGTCCGACAACATGTTGAACAACGATGAAAGAGCCCATGCAGTGTCAATCCACGAGAAAATCCAGGCCGGCCAAAGAAAAGCTCGTCCTTGAAATCCACGACGACAATGAATGGCGCGAGGCCGCCTGATTCCCTGCGTCGGTACCCTCGAAATCCCCCTCACCATCCCAAAGAAATAAATCTCCGAACCGTCTCCCTCTGTGCTCTCGCTTTTCCTCTGTGTTCTCTGTGATTCGCTCTTTTCCTCACACGCCACAACCTCGTTTTGCACCGCAAATCCTTGACACCACCCCGTATAATTGAAGAAGGCCCAAACAGAGCCCAGCGTCGTGTCCAGGCCTCATCCGGACCGGACCTGGAGGCTGCCAAACATCAAGGGGGAAAAACCAGCAAAAGTCTATACAGTGGGGTATATACGTACACGCAAGTCGTTTGCCATCAACAAGGAATTGTATATACAAACGACTAACCGCAATGTTATCTAGACTTTGACAAAAAGAGTACGGGGGAGGAGGGGGCACAATAGGCTCGCTGGGTGACCCGGCCCAAACCCAGTCCAGACTGACCCGGACAGAGTTCCGGATCCTCTCAGGCTTAAGCCCTTTAGACGAACTACCTTAGGACTGAAAGTACAGGGGGAGGGGGCAAAACCCACCTCGAACCTTCAACCTCCCCGTGCTACGATTCCCGCAGGAGAAACCCAATGACCCTCTCCCAGTTCCTCGGCAAGCAGTTCATCCGCGTCATCCAGTGGAATGAGCCCGAACCCGGCATCCTCGCCTGGCGCTATCCCATGATGGACCAGGAGATCGAAAACGGCGGTAGCCTCACCGTCCGCGAGTCCGAGATGGCCGCCTTCGTCAACGAGGGCAAGATCGCCGACATCTTCCCGCCCGGCCTCTACACTCTCACCACCCAGAACCTCCCCATCCTCACCGACCTGATGAACTGGTCCAAGGACTTCCAATCCCCCTTCAAGTCCGACGTCTATTTCTTCTCCACCCACCTCCAGATCGATCAGAAGTGGGGCACCGCCAACCCCATCACCATCCGCGACAAGGAGTTCGGCGCCGTCCGCGTCCGCGCCTACGGCATCTACTCTTACCGCATCGCCGATCCCCGCACCTTCTTCACCCAGATCAGTGGCACCCAGCAGACCTACTACGTCTCCGAGCTGGAGGACCAGCTCCGCAACACCATCATCGCCCGCATGACCGACATCTTCGCCGCCAGCGACATCTCCTTCCTCGACATGACCGCCAACGAGGCTGCCCTCGGCGATAAAATCCTCACCCAGATCAAGCCCACCTTCGCCGCCCTCGGCCTCGAACTCACCCAGTTCGTCGTCGAGAACATCTCCCTGCCCGATGAACTCCAGAAAGCCCTCGACCAGCGCATCGGCATGAATATCGTTGGCGACATCGACAAGTACACCCAGTTCGCCGCCGCCCAATCCATGACCATCGCCGCCGCCAATCCCGGCGGCGTAGCCGGCCTCGGCGTCGGCCTTGGAGCCGGCGCAGCCATGGGACAGGCCATGGCCGCCTCGCTCCATCCCGCCACCCCGCCACCCATCTCCACGGTGCCGGCCACCTCCGGTCCCACCGACCTGCCTACCGGAGCCACCAAGTTCTGCATCGCCTGCGGCCACTCCATCCCCGGGCAAGCCGTCTTCTGCCCAGCCTGCGGGAAACCCCAATGAACTGTCCCTCCTGCGGCGCTCCCATGCACCCCCAAGGCGCCAGCCTGGTATGCGATTACTGCAAGACCGTCGTCGTCCCCGACCGCGACACCAGCGGCGTCCGCGTCCTTGCCGAATCGCCCGACCACCAGGCCTGCCCCATCTGCAATGTCCCGCTCTATCAGGCCACGCTCGGCCGCTCGCCGTTGCTCTACTGCACCAGGTGCCACGGCATGCTCGTCGCCATGATGGAGTTCCAGAGCCTCATCGACGCCGCCCGCACCGCCAGCGCGCCCATCCCCGCGCTGCCCGCCGACGTCCACGAACTCGACCGCCGCATCAACTGCCCTCACTGCCACCACCCGATGGAAGCGCACTTCTACGTCGGCGGCGGCAACGTCGTGATGGACACCTGCGAAGCCTGCTGCCTGCACTGGCTCGATCACGACGAGCTCGCCCGCATCGCCCAGGCCAACCCCACCGAGCCCAACCCCATCGACCGCGCCCCCGATTCCTTCTACGATCCCAGCCTCGACCGCGAGGAATTCGGATCCCAACCGGACACCGCCGTCGAAGTCGTCAACCTCCTCTCCCGCGCCTTCAAACCCCGCATCTAACCCCGCCGGCTCCCCCACAAATCGGGTGCCCCATGATCACCGAGCCCAAACTGGGCGAGGTTATCGTGGGATTACTCACTCCCCGGCTCCCCAGGAACTCCCCTCCGTCCGATTACCGCCTAACCCTGAGTGGGCTTTCTCCTTCATTCTCTCCACCCACAACCGCGCCGGCCTATGTTCGCGAATCGCAACCGTGCCCGCATCCAGCCCCGCCGCCGCGCACATCCGCCGCCAGTCCTCTGCCAGGAAGCTGCGCCGCAGCGACCGCAATCCATCCGGCCGTATGAACCGGTGCCACCACGGCCCGCGCATCATCACGTCGAATACGCGATATGGCACCGGCTTGCGGTGCAGGTCGACAATGAACCAGCCAACACGCGTCGTCCGCTCCATCCATTCCAGCAGCCGCACGATCTCCGCCTCCGTGAGGTGGTGCGTCATTCCCGACGCGGTGACCAGGTCGGCGCCGGCCGCGGCCTCGCAGGTATATACATCGCCGATGAGCCACTGGATTCGGCTGGCTGCGGGCGTCGCCTCCCGCGCGGCGCGCACCCCGTTTGCGTTGACGTCCACCCCGACCAGCTCCACCGCGACTCCGCGCCGCCCCGCCCAGCGCTCGATCCGCCGCAGCATGTCGCCATATCCGCAGCCCACATCCACAATCCGCAGCGGTGGGTGCCCCACATCTCGATTCTGAGATGTGGGATTCTGCGATCGGATTGAGTCCGCCACGCGTTCCACCCATTGCATCACCGGCCGATGCGCCCGCGTCAGCCGGTTTACCCACGCCAAGTGGCGCAGGCAATCACGCAGCTCTTCATAACTGCACGGCCCATCCATTTGCTCCTCGAGTTCCGCGCGCTGGGAAAAATCCGGCCGCTCAGCCATGCACTGAAGCTGCCCGCTCCGAGTGGCCCGTAATCTCCGCCGCGCGCGCCTCCGCATACGCCGCCGCCCCCAACAGCGCGCACGTCTCGTCCAGAATCACGCGCACCGGCATCGCGGCCACCACCGGCGACAGCCGTCCCTTGTCCAGAAACGCCTGCACAAACCCGCCCGCGCCCAGCGTCTTCAGCGACTTCGGCGCAATCCCGCCGCCCAGGTACATGCCGCCCGTGGCCAGCACCTTCAGCGCGATGTTCCCCGTCTCCGCGCCATACGCCGCCGCAAACGTCTGCATCGTCTCCGCGCACAGCGCGCTCGATCCGTCCTCCGCGCATCGGCCAATTACCGCATTGGGGTCCGAAGCCGCGATTTCATCGCGTAGCCACGCCGGCTCCTCCATCTTCTCCACGTCGCGCAGATACGCATAGATGTTCTTGATGCCGATCCCCGACACCACGCGCTCCCAGCTCACGCGCCCGTTCAGCGTCTTGCGCAAATATTCGAGCAGCGCAATCTCGCGGTCCGTCCTTGCCGCAAAATCGCAGTGCCCACCCTCCGACGGAATCGGCCGATGCGTCTTGCCATCCCAGATCAGCAGCGCCTCGCCCAGCCCCGTCCCCGCAGCAATCAATCCGCGATTCCCAATCGCGCTCGCGTCGCCCTCATGCAGCGTCACCACGCTCTCCGCCGCCAGCTCGGGAATCCCGTACCCATTCGCCTCAAGATCGTTGATCAAAAAGATGTGCTGGATCCCGAGCGACTTCGCCAGGTCCCTCTGGTCCAGCGTCCACGGCAGGTTGGTCAGCTTCAGCCGCCCATCGCGCACCGGCCCCGGGCATCCAAAACACGCCGCAACAATCTGGCTGCGCTCCGCAGTATCCTGCGCCGCAGTGCCGCTCACATTGCCGGTCAGGAACTTCTCCACCACCGCGTCCAGCGACGCAAACTCCGGCGCCGGAAACTTCTCGTCGCGCACCGGCTTCAGCCGCCCGCCCTCGAAGTCATACAGCGCCAGATGCACCTTGGTGCCGCCCACATCGCCCGCAAGAATCATCTACAACCCCTCTGAGTGCCGGTACAACCAAACGCCTCTAGGTAGCCCAAGGCTTTAGCCTTGGGTCTCACCCCGCGCCCAAATAGAATGGGGCTTTAGCCCCTTGGGGAAATGTTCCGAGCGCCAACCTACGAAAGCTCCAATATCCCGCCCGCCGGATCCGGCAGCTTCGCCGCCGCCGCCGCATCCAGCAGGAACGTCAGCTCCCCGCTCGCCGGCCGGATCAACTGCGACGGCTTCGCCTCAGGATCGTACGCTCCCAGCAGCACATCGTCGAGCACCTGCGCCTTGCCCGCGCCCTCGATCAGGAACGCCACCTCGCGCCCGCGATCGATCACCGGCCACGTCAGCGTAATCCGCCACGTCTCCTTCTGCGGCACGTGGTTCGCGACCGCCAGCCGCACCATCTCGAACAGCGCCTGCGTGTGCGGAAACAGCGACGCCGTATGCCCGTCATCGCCCATCCCCAGCAGCACCAGGTCGAACACCGGAGCCTCCGCGCCTTCCAGCCGAAACTCCGTGCGAATCTCCGCCTCGTACCGCGACGCCGCAACCTCCGGCTCCAGTTCGCCCTCCATGCGGTGAATCTGCGCGGCCGGCAGCGGCACCTTGGAGAGCATCGCCTCGTTCGTCATTTTGTAGTTCGACTCGTCGTCGGTCGGCGGCACGCACCGCTCATCCACAAAGAACAGATGCAGTCTGTCCCACGGCACCCGCGCAAAGTATGGCGCGCTCTTATCCGCAAGCAGCGCAAACATCGCCTTCGGCGTCGTCCCGCCCGACACCGCAATCCGCGCTACGCCACGCGCCTCTACCGCCGCCGTCCCGGCCGACACAAACAACTCCGCCGCCCCGCCAGCTACCTCCAACGGCGTCGCCCAAACCCGATATGTAACCAGAACTGGTCGCGGCACAGGCTCTGCCTTTGCTCTTGCCTCTTTGGTTGTCATTCCCGCAGGGAATCTGCTTCCGCCTTTGCTCTTGCTATCCCCTCTCAACTAACCACTAGCAACTAACAACTAACAACCCGAAGCGTTTCCCAGCTTCCGCCATTTCCGCCCATCCAGCTCCATCAGTGCGTCGCCGGTCGACGGTCCCCACGTTCCCGCCGCGTAGTTGGGAAAATCCTTGATCGGGTTCTTCGCCCAGAACTGCAATATCGGAGTCAACAGCGCCCACGTCGCCTCCACTTCGTCACGGTGCGCGAACAGCGTGCCATCGCCCAGCATCGCGTCCAGCAGCAACCGCTCGTACCCATTCGCCGACGACACCCCAAACGCCTTCGAGTAGCAGAAGTCCATGTCCACCGGCGCAATATTCATCGACGGCCCCGGCACCTTCGCCTCGAACCGCAGCGCAATCCCCTCGTCCGGCTGGATGCGCATCGAAATAATATTCGACTTTATCTCCGCGCCGCCCACGCCATGCGAGTCCTTGAACAGCAGCAACGGCGGCTGCTTGAACTGGATCGTAATCTCCGTCACCCGCTTCGCCATACGCTTGCCCACGCGCAGATAAATGGGCACGCCCGCCCAGCGCCAGTTCTCGATCTCGATCCGCAGCGCCGCGTACGTCTCCGTCTGCGACCGCGGATGCACGCGGTCTTCCTCGCGATAGCCCACCACCGGCTTGCCATCCACCATCCCCGGCCCGTACTGCCCGCGCACCGTGTCGGCCATGTGGATCGGCCGGATGGCGCGGAAGACCTTCAACTTCTCCATACGCACCGAGGCAGCCGCAAACGATATGGGAGGTTCCATGGCGACGAAGCTGAGTAGCTGCATCACATGGTTCTGGATCACGTCCCGCAGCGCGCCCGCCTTCTCGTAGAACGGCCCGCGCCCCTCAATGCCGATCGATTCCGCCGCCGTAATCTCGATGTGGTCGATGTAGTTCCGGTTCCACACATTCTCGAAGATCCCATTCGCGAACCGGAACACCAAAATGTTCTGCACCGTCTCCTTGCCCAGGTAGTGGTCGATGCGGAAGATCTGGTCTTCGTGGAAGACTTTGTTCACCTCGTCGTTCAGCGTGCGCGCCGACTCCAGGTCGTGCCCAAACGGCTTCTCGATGATCACGTGCACCCAGGCCGGATGGCCTTCGCCCGCGGGATGCGCCCCTTCATTTGGCTCCGCCGGCTGCGCCATCCCATGCTCGCCGAGATACCTGATGATGTCCGAGAAGTACTCCGGCGCCGTCGCCAGGTAGAACAGCCGGTTGCCCTGCGTCCCGTACTTTTCATCCACCTCGGCCAGCAGCTCCTTCAGCCCCTCGTAGCCCGAGTCGTCGTCGAAGTTCATCGCGTGGTAGCAAATTCTCCCCACGAACTCATCCAGCTTCGGGTCGCCCTCGTCCACGCCGCCGCCGCTCTCGATGCCTTCCTTCATGTCCGCCGCAAACGTCTGCTCCAGCGGCCGCCGCGCCACCCCCACCACCGCAAACTTCGCCGGCAGATTGCCCGCCTGCTCCAGGTGATACAGCGCCGGCAGCAGCTTGCGCTTGGTCAGGTCGCCCGAAGCGCCGAAGATCACCACAATGCATGGGTCCGGGCTGCGCTCCGAGTGCTGGCTCGCCTTCAACTCCTCCGGAGAGATCGTCACCTGCGTCGTCGCCATAAGAAACCTGCTCCTTAATTCCCGTGTGCGGGATGCTGTCTTTTGGATGCTTCGGTTGGGGCCGGTGTGCGACGTGCGTATTGAAACTATACGGTGTATCGGTTCCCGGCGCAGCCCACCGCCAACGACGTTCACCACACATTCACAGTTACTTGTTCCTCGCTGCCACTGCTTCTCTGTGTTCTCTCTTTTACTCCGTGATCTCTGTGATTCGCTTCTACTGCCCTTCCGGAAAATCCGCGCCCAGCGTCACCCTCTCGTACGCCGCCATCTCTTCCCGCCACTTATCCAGCTTGCCTTTAAAGCGGTTGTACGCCAGCGCGCCCAGCAGCAAATGCAGCGGCGGGTTCGCCGACTCCACCACATCCATCATCGCCTTCACAGCCTTCATCGGGTCGCCGCGCTGCTTGCCCGGCTGGTCGTAAAAATACTCCCGCGTCTTGCCCACGGTCTCTTTGTAGTCCGCAATCTCGCGCTTTGCCAGCACACCCGACCGCCCCAGAAAATCCGTGCGGAACGGCCCCGGCTCCACAATCGTCACTTTCACGCCCAGCGGAGCCATCTCCTGCGCCAGCGCTTCGCTGAATCCCTCCACCGCAAACTTGCTCGCGTTGTAGTAGCCCCAGCCCGCCGACCCCACCAGCCCCGCCATCGACGAAAGGTTGACGATGTGCCCCGACCGCTGCTTGCGAAACTGCGGCAGCAACGCCCGCGTCACCCGCATCAACCCAAACACATTGGTCTCAAACACCCGCAGAAACTCCTTCTCTTCCGCCTCTTCAATCCCGCCCGCGATCCCGTAGCCCGCGTTGTTCACCAGCACATCCACGCGCCCGAAGGCCGCAATCGCGTCCTTCGCAACCGCCTCAATCTGCTTGGGCCTGGTCACATCCAGCGCAAACGCCCGCGCCGCGTCGGGATACTGCTGCACCAGATCCGCAATCTGCTCCGGCTTGCGCGCCGTCGCCAGCACGCACCCGCCCGCCTTCAACACCGCTTCCGCCAGCAGCCGCCCAAAACCCGTCGAAGTCCCGGTAATGAACCAGACCTTCCCTGTATGTGCATTCATCGAATTAGCCATACTCATCTGACGCCCCTTACCCGCCCTACGATGCAGCCCACGTCCACCTAGACCGATATTCGCCCAAGCCACCACCTAGACCCCGTCATCTCGACCGGAGCGCCCAGCGCGCAGTGGAGAGACCCCCGCATTCTCTCGCCCGCCACCAACGTCCGGGTGCCCCATCCATCGCGGTTTCATCACGATGAGCGGGAATGTAAGAACTCCTACGCCCGATACTCCTTCACGCCATCCTCCCCCGCCACCAGCGCCAGCGTCGCCATCCCCAGAAACAATCCGTGCTCCACCACGCCCACAATGCTGCGAATCTCCGCCGCGGTGGTCTCCGGTTCCGCAATCCCCGGGCCCCAGCAGTCCAGAATATAGTTCCCCTCATCGGTTACATAAGGACTCGTAGCCTCAGGGTCGCCCTCGGCTTGCTCGTCCTTGGCCTCCAGGTTGGCCGGGGTCCGTTTGTCTTTAGCTTCTAGGTAGGCCAAGGCTGGTAGCCCAGGGCTTGAGCCCTGGGTCTCCTTGGCACTCTCGGCCCCCATCGTAGTCAGGGGTTTTAACCCCTGGGGCATGCTCTTCGCCATCCTCAGCTTCGGCGTGAACCCCAGCCCCGCCAGCCGCGGCTCGACCAGCGGCAGCGCCATCTGGACGATCTCCACCGGCAGAGGAAACTTCCCCAGCATCTTCACCAGCTTGGTCGAGTCCGCCACCACGATGAACTCCTTCGCCGCACTGGCCACAATCTTCTCCCGCAGCAGCGCGCCGCCCCCGCCCTTAATTAATTCCAGCCCGCCACCGCCCGCAACGCAAACCTCGTCCGCCCCATCGATATACACATCCAGCTCGGGCAGCTCTGCCAGCGTCTCCACGTGCATGCCCAGCGATACCGCCAGCTCATGGCTCGCGTCCGACGACGCCACGCACCGGATCTTCAGCTTGCGCGCGGCCAGTTCGCGGATAAACAGCGTCGCCGTCGACCCCGTCCCCAACCCGACCACCGTCCCATCCTCGACCAACTCCGCCGCCCGCTTCGCAACCAGCCGCTTCGCCTCATCCTGCGTCATGCTGAGTCCTCTGAAGATCCTGCGGCCCTCTACGAATCCTCGTACTCCCACTCATCCGCAGGCGTCACGCTGTCCTCATACTCCGCCTGCCGCGACGACTCGAACGGCTTGCGCTCGCCCAGCCCCGCCTCGTCATCCTTCTCCCGCAAAATCTCCCGCTCCGTATCCGTTAGCGTCATGCCTTCCATCCCTTAGCTAAACGCAAGTATCGATGCCAGCTGAGGAAAGCAACGAGCAACCCAAATGCTTCACTTAGAACAAGCCAAAGTAAAAGGAAATATGCGAGGAATGTCCCTCGCATTGGGTCAGGATCATGAAGATGGAGGAAATAGAAAAGGGCACCCATTCCGACAAACCATACGGGGCCGTATATATAAAGCCCCTGTAACAGCACAAAGCGCCTTCCTCGGCTAACCATGTGATAAGCGAATTCCTCTTGGGAAATCTTTCTCATCATCCCCTCACGATCATCCCTAATCCCTCGAACCTATTTTTTCACCAGGCCCTTCGCTGTCTCCACTACATGGGCGACGTTGATGCCCAGCTTATCCAGTGCGATCTTTCCCGGCGCCGACGCGCCGAAGCGGTCAATCCCGATCACTGCGCCGTTGTGGCCCACGTACTTCCACCAGCCCATGGTCGCGCCCGCCTCGACGGAAATCTTCGGCGTACTTTCCGGCAACAGCGAAGCCTTATACTCGGCCTTCTGCTCGTCGAATATCCGGAAGCTCGGCATCGACACCACACGCGCCGCAATCCCTGCGCCTTTCAACTCCGCCGCCGCCTGCAGGCAAGTCGTCACCTCCGACCCGGTCCCGATCAAAATCACATCCGGCTTCGCCACATCGTTCAGCGCATACGCGCCCTTCGGTGTCCCGGCCAGCGCCGGCGCCGCGTCGAACACCGGCAGGTCTTGCCGGCTCAGCGCCATAAAGCATGGCGACTTCCGTTCCAGCGCCAGCTTCCAGCAGGCCGCCGTCTCGTTCGCGTCCGCCGGACGAAAGTCCGTCAGGAACGGGACCGCGCGCAGCGCCATCAGGTGCTCGATCGGCTGGTGGGTCGGCCCATCCTCACCCAGCCCCACCGAATCGTGCGTAAACACGTACAGCGAGTGCACGCCCATCAGTGCGCCCAGCCGCAGCGCCGGCTTGCAGTAGTCCGAGAAGACAAAGAACGTCGAGCCGAACGGAATCAGCCCGCCGTGCGCCGCCATCCCATTCACCATCGCCATCATGCCGAACTCGCGCACCCCGAAGAACACATTCTTCCCCAGCGGGTCCACGTGGAAGCTCGGCTGGTCCTTGAAGATCGTCTTGGTCGACGAGGTCAGATCGGCCGCGCCGCCAAACAGCTCCGGCACCACCTTCTCGATCGCATTCATCACCTGCTGCCCGGCGTTGCGCGTCGCCACCGGCTTGTCGGTCGGGAAGGTCGGCAGCGACTTCTCCCAGCCCGGCTGTAGCTTGGCTGCCATCACTCGCTCGAACTCCGCCGCCGGCTCCGGATACGCCCGCTTGTACTCCTCAAAATGCGCATTCCACTCCGCGTGCGCCTGCTTGCCCCGCGGCTTCGCCGTGTCCCAGTTCGCGCGCGCCTCCTCCGGCACGTAGAAGTCCTTGTCCTCGGGCCAGCCCAGGTTCTTCTTGGTCGCCTTCACCGCATCCACGCCCATCGCTTCGCCGTGGACCTTGTTCGTCCCCGCCTTGGGGCTGCCGTACCCAATCACCGTCCGCACCCGGATCAGCGTCGGCCGCGTGGTGTCCGCCTTCGCCGTGCTGATCGCGTCTTCAATCGCCACCAGGTCGTTGCCGTCGGGCACGCTCAGCACCTGCCAGTGGTACGCCTCGAACCGCTTCGTCACATCTTCCGTGAACGAAAGCTCCGTCGGCCCATCCAGCGAGATCAGGTTGTCGTCGTACAGCACAATCAGTTTGCCCAGCCCCAGCGTTCCCGCCAGCGACGCCGTCTCATGCGAAATCCCCTCCATCAGGTCGCCGTCGCCGCACAGCACAAACGTGTGGTGGTCCACCACTTGGTACATATCGCGGTTGTACACCGCCGCCAGGTGCCGTTCCGCCGCGGCCATCCCCACTGCCATGCCGAAGCCCTGTCCCAGCGGCCCGGTCGTCACCTCTACGCCCGGCGTGTCGCCGTACTCCGGGTGTCCCGGCGTCTCCGAGCCCCACTGCCGGAACTGCTCCAACTGCTCCAGCGGCAGGTCGTACCCCGACAGATGCAGCGACCCGTACAGCAGCATCGACGCATGCCCATTCGACAGCACAAACCTATCGCGGTCCGCCCACTTCGGGTCTGCCGGATCGTGCTTCATCAGCTTGTGGTACAGCAGGTACGCAATCGGCGCGCAGCCCAGCGGCGCCCCCGGGTGGCCCGAGTTGGCCTTCTGCACGCCATCCACCGCCAGAAAACGCAATGTATTAATAGAGAGCTGATCCAGTTCCTTCTGTTTGTCGATAACGCTCATGTCGCTCATTCCGGTTTCCTTTTCCTCTAATCTCTCGCGGCACTCCAATCGCTCCGCCGCGTCCATCCCCATCGAAGCCGTTATTCCGGCGCAACCCTTTTGCATCCCTCATTCCGGCGCAGCGAGAATCCCCTTAGATGATTATCAAGCTTGCTCAGGCGGTCAGGTCGTAAGCGCGCCTTATACCCAGGCGGTCACGGTCGTTAGCACTGAAAGCGCGCCATATAACAGCCTAGGTCGGAATCGGGCCCGGACGAGCTTGCTCGTCTGGCACGATGCAGGCCTAGGTACCCAGCGCATTAAAGCCCCAGAGCGCTGAAGGCGCGACATAAAAATCTGCCTTTCCAAAAGCCGTCTTGCGTGTCCTCCCAAGTGTACTAGCCTCGCCCGTTCCCGGTCGCCCCAACTGAAAACTGGGGAATGGGTCACCCCGGGTCTATGAGAGACTTTCCTTGGCTTGGCGTGACTTTTCTCTGGCCCAGATTTTCTCTGGCCCAGACTGGAGCGGATTGGATGAAGCTTACGGCGCGAGGCGCGGCCGAGGACCGGCCAGGATTCGACCGTGCTCTTGCCATTGCGCCGCTCTATCTGGGGTTTGCCGCAACCGGTGTGGGCGTGGCGCTGCCCGGAGCATTGCTGCCGGTGATGTTGTTGCGCTGGCATTTCCAGGACGAACAGGGAGGGCGGCTGTTCCTGCTCGCCTGGGTCGGGTCGTCTCTGGGCGCTTTGCTGGTGCACGGGTCGATGCGAACGGTGCTGTTCTGTGGAAGTGTTGCCGTCGCGCTTGGGGCCGTGGGGTTGAGCTTCTGCGCCGGCGGCGAAGCCGATGCATGGATGGCGCTCTACGGATCGGGTCTTGGCCTCACCATGACCTCAATCAGCCTGATTCGACAACGCCAGTCCGGCGGCACCGGGACCGAGTTGGTGAGGTTGAACCTGCTTTGGGCCATTGGCGCATGTGCGTGTCCGTCCTTGACCATTCGGGCACTGACCGCCGGCGATATCCGTCCGGTGTTGTGCGGCCTGGCGTTTTGCTTTGTAGTGCTGGCGGCGTGGACCGTCTTCGAAACCGGCCTGACCATCGAAGCAGCCGTAGCCCCGACCGCGCATCCGTGGACTATCTTTCGCGCAGTGCCGGCGGGGCTGATTGTCATGACCTTGCTGATCACCGGGATTGAGGCCTCCGCCGGCGGCTGGCTGGCGACCTATGCGAGGCGCGGAGGATATGGGGTCGCCGGGGCGATCGCCGCACCATCCTGTTTTTGGGCGGGCCTGCTGCTCAGCCGGTTCTTCTGGTCGGTGTGCAACACCTGGCTCACCCATGACTGGACAGTGCGTGCCAGTGTGGCCCTGATGGGCGGCGCGTCCGCAGTGCTGATTGCGAGCGGAAGCGGCTGGCTGCTGCTTGCGGCTTTCTGTCTGGGATTCGGAATTGGACCGACTTATCCGTTATTGCTGGCGTGGGCGCTGCGATTCCATCGTGGAGGAGCGATCTTCTTTCTCGCCGGAGTGGGGTCGGCTTGCCTTCCCTGGTTGACCGGATTCGTCTCCACCCAGAGCCACTCACTGCGCGTCGGGCTGGCCGTGCCCATGGCCGCAACCCTGATTATGGTGACGCTTTCGCTGCTGCTGCCGCTCCGGATCTGGAGCAAACAGGATGCGGCGACGACCACCGCCGACGCTCTGTCTTCGGGGTCGCACTAAGTGCTGGGGAAGCTGTCGGCAACTGCAAGGCAGTACGCAACCATCCATCACCCCTACTTTCCAATCACCACCACCGCCAGCCCGTGCGCCGGCACCGTGAGCTGCAGTATGCCATGCTCCAGGCGCATGTGTTCGGGCGGGTCCATCTCTCCGGCCGCGCGAAGTTGGGCGACCTGCTTTTGCGTGAGGTCGCCGGGCGGACGGCCCATTCGGTCGAACGCCTTCAGGACATTGCCGTGGTCGTCATCCACCCGCCAGACCTCTGCGGTTGCGTTGGCCGCGGCGTTCTTGAACTCCAGGTCGAATGTTTTAGATGGGCCCGCGGGGCCGGTGGGCACGGTGTAGGTTGCGCCGGTCCCGGTGGGCGGAGCGTAGTCCCAGAGTGCGACCGCGAGCGTGCCCGAGGCGGTTTCGGTGACCAGTGCTGAATCGGACGCTGCCGCAATCCGGCGGTCGCCCAGCTTGTGCAGGATGCGAAAGACGTTGAGCGCGGCCTTGGGAATGTGATCGGCGGCGACCAGGCCGAAGCCGCCGTAGAACGGCGTACGCACCACGCCCTGCTCTTCGAACACGTCGGAGAAGGCCCAGTAGTCCATGCTCTGGGTCAACCCGTCGCACAGGCGGATGTTGTTGGCCAGCCACGGTCCCATGAAGGTCGAATCGGTGACGTTGGGCTCGTTGGCATAGCTGGCGTTGTACTCGGAGAAGATCAGCGGGAGGTTGGGGTACGCGGACGCGGCGATCTCGTCGTGGACCTTTTCCACGGCGCGCCAGACCATCTTGTCGCGGGGGATCGTTTCGTTGGTGCCCAGCACATTTTCCGCGGTGTCGTTGGCGTAGACGTGGGTGGAGACAAAATCGACGGGCACATCGTCCGCCTTGGCATGAGCAAGAAATGGCGTGACCCAGGCGGCCTGCGCGGTCGACGGCCCACCCACCTGCAGGCGGGGCGAAACCGCTTTAATAGCGCGGGCGGTGTGATCGTAGAGCTGGAAGTAGGTTGGCTGCTTTGGATCGCCGGCCCAGAAGTCGATGTTGGGCTCATTCCACACTTCAAACTTCCAGGTAGCCACTTCGTCGAGGCCGTAACGCTGGACCAGGTGCGCGGCGAACGCTGTGATCATCGCATCCCACAGGGCATAGTCCCTGGGCGGTGAGACATTCGGGTGGTACCAGAACGGATGCAGCGCAGCCGGGTCGGACGCCATCTTCTTCGGCATGAAGCTGAGCTCAACAAAGGGGCGAACGTGGTTTTCAAGCAGGCCATCGTAGATCTGGTCGATATAGGAGAAGTTGTAGACCGAAGCATCGTTGGCAGCCTGCGCCGCCAGGCCGGGGTTCTTGGTTTTGCGATCGGGATCGTAGAGGCCAACCTCGTCGTGAAAGATGGCGTGGAAGCGGATGGACTGAAAGTCGGTGGCCTGTTTGACCGTGCGCAGGTCCTCGCGATAGCTCTCGCGCAGGGAGAGGATGGCGCGGTCGGAGCCAAAAGTCTGCTCCCAGAAATGCGGAAACGGCGTGGTGGCGGCCTTTGCGTCAACCACGATGTGCTCTGGTTGCTGCGCATGCGCGAGCGAAAGGGGCAGAAGCAGCGCGCCAAGACACACAACCTGCCACGTCTGTGGTTTAGAGAAGCTCTTCATGATTTGCCCCGGATTCAAACGAGAGCTGTCTGCAAAATGGTACAGGGTTCAATAGGTGGGAGAGGCGGCGCATTATGCGTCGCCTCTCTCCGGGGAAATGACTGGTCAGAACTGGAATCGTCCCAGCACTTCAATGACTCTTCCTGAATCCGCAGCCTGCGCATAGCCGAAATACTGACTGGCAATGTTGTTACCATTGCCGTTGCCCAGGGGCTGTAGCTGCAGCTCATTAAAGGCGTTGTACATGTTGGCCTGGATCCGAAGCAGCGTGTGGTGGTCGCCAAAGTCGTACGCGAACTCCTTGGCCATGCTCAAGTCCACATCCTGGTAGCACGGGCCACGGAAGCTGTTGCGTCCGATGCCTGGGGCGTAGAGCCCGCTCTGTGGCAGGGTTTGTTTGAAGTAGTTGCCGCCGCCGACGTTCGTGCTAACACCACCGACGATAGCGGTGCGGTTAGGAAAGTTGGATCCAGATTCGAAGGCGCTGTTCGAGCAACTGGAGGCCGCGCCACCATAATAGGCGGTTGGGCGTACGACGTTCTGGACAGCCGCGCCGTTTTGGAAGGGCACGGTGGTCAGGCTTTGGGTGATCGGAGTCCACGGGAATCCGGTGTGCCAGGTGTAGGTGGCGTTCACCTGGAAACCGTTCACGAGCGCGTCGACGACGGCGTTGTGAGTGTGGAAGGTCGGCGTCTGATACAGGCCCGTGGCGACGATGCGATGCTTCATGTCGTAGTCGGATGGCCCATATTCGCTGGCGTTATTGGCTGGGTTGGTCTGGTTGGCCGCGCTGTCCGATTGGTCTCCATTCGAGACCTGGTCCATCGACTTGGCGTAGGTATAGACGAAGCTGTAACTGATGTTGTGGCGCATGGGGCGACGCAACTGGACATTTAAGGCGTTGTAGTTGGCCACCGAGTCGGTCTGCGCAAAGTACGCGGCACCGACCGGCGTGGCGTTTTGGTTGTAGAGGAAGTTCTGGTCGACCAGTCGAGCGTAGTGATGGCCAGTCGCCCCGGCATAGCCGAGGGTTACCGTGGTGGCGGCACCGAGCTCGCGCTGGATCTCGAGAGAGTAGAGGTCGGTGGAAGGATACTTGGTGCCGGGCGCCACGCCATAGACTTCGACGCAGCAACCAGCGGGAAAGCCGTTGGCGGTGAGCGTCTGTTTCAGCGCCAGATTTAAGGGATAGCTGGCTGGAGAGTTGCTGGTTCCAAGGCTGTATTGGATGCCCGCTGTGACGCCGGGTCCGCCGCAGCAGAGGCCGTAGTTGGCGATACCGGGGCCGTCTTCCAACATGTTATTGAACAGGGATATGTCGAGATGGTTGTACGCAAGGGCGTATCCGCCACGCACGACAACCTTGTTATTCAGGAAGCCGGGTGTATAGGCGAAGCCGACCTTCGGGCCCCAGTTGTTGTGCTGGAAGCCCCAGAGATGGATGTGCTGAACCATCTTCATGCCGGAAAGTTCGGACCCCGTAGGACCAAGGACCGGATCGTTGACCTGGAATCCCTTGTTGTCAAGAGGCGTGAATTCTTCCCAGCGCAGGCCGGTGTTGAGAGTCAGATTCGGCGTGACCTTCCAGTCGTGCTGAACAAAGGCCGCATAGTTTTGGGAACGGAAGTATCGTTGGCTGATGGCGGGGCCTCCGGTGGCCGGGTTCGCTGCAATAGACTCGTAGACCGACGCGTCGTTGGCAAAAGACCAGAGGCCGTCGAAGGCGTAGGTCGGCCGCTCTTCGCCGTAAAGGTTGTCGTTGTCCTGCTCAAAGCGCGTCTCGTAGCCGGCACGGATTACGTGAGACCCGAAGGTGTGCGAAACGGTATCGCGAACTTCGTAGGTGTTCTCCGCAAAGTTAGCCGGGGTGGTGGTCTGGGCATAGACCCCGTACTGGAGCGCCAACGGATAGTCCTGGACATTGACGTAAGGAATGCCGTAGTTGACCGTGTTGCCGCCGTCGCTCAGCGCGTTGTCCGCAAAGCGTGTCGCGTTGGCGCGCAGCTCATTGACCCAGTTGGGCGAGAAGGTGTGGATGTAGATCAGCGTGGCTGCGGAGTTCTGGGGCTTGAACGGCAGGTCGCCCATGGGCCGCGAACCGGCGGCGTTACTAGCGCCGAGGTTATCGAGTTTGGTGATGTAGAAGGATCCAGCGACCAGGTCTTTCGGTCCTGCCTGCCAATCCATGCGGGCGTTGTACTGGTTGCCGCGGCTCTGCGAAGGGATATAAAGCTGGACGTTCTCTAGGTCGGGGACGCCGTCAAAGCCGCCGCCGAGATTCTGATTCGCCGGGAAGACGCCAAGCTGCGTAGTGCCTCCCGGGGTGAGCGAGCCGAGATCCAGACCAGTGCCTGCGAGTTGGCAGGCACCAGTGCGGAAGCCGGTGCAACTGGGGGTAATGACCGCAATAATGCGAGGCATCACTGCCGGGTTGGCGACGATTCGCTCGGATACGCCACCCGCCCGATTGGCGACGACCGCTGCGCGGAACTGGGGCGTTTCCACATACCCGGTGGCGTAGCTGGGGTCCTTCAGCTTGTACTCCTCGAACGAGGAGAAGAAGAAGAGCTTGTTCTTGACCACGGGACCGCCGAGCGATCCAGCCCAGGTGCGCTGTGCGTTGTTATTGCGGACCGTCGGGGTCCCCGGCGTCGGCCCGCCGTACTTGTTGTACTGGTTGAAGCCGGGATCGTCATACAGAAAGAACGCGGAACCGTGAAGGTTGTTGGTCCCGCTCTTGGTGACGACCTGGATCTGCGCGCCGGTATTGCGGCCGAGGCTGGCGTCGTAGGAGGTTGAGACGATCGTCATTTGGCCGACCGCCTCCTGGTTGGGTGTGACCACGGCCGAGCCACCGTGGGTCAGCGAGTTCACGCTGACGCCGTCGATCATGTAGTTGTTGTCGGCAACGCGCTGGCCATCGGCCGAGATCTGCACCTGGTTTTCGGTCTGGAAGATGCCGGAGTTCGAGCCGCCGGGTCCGGCCCCATTGGGCAGGAAGACGGCATTGCCGCTGCCTGAACGCGCTCCGTCACCCGAGATGCCGGGAGCAGTGCGCAACAATTCGTAGGGATCGGAGCCGAAGATGGGCAGGCGATCAATCTCGGCGCTGTCGATCGTCGTGCCGATGCTGGCGTCCGAAGACTGTAGCAGTGGCGCCAGGTCTGCATTGACGGTAAAAGTCTGGCTCTCCTGGCCGATCTGCATGGCCACATTTAGACTGCGCGGGGTCTCCGCGGCGATTGCGACATTGGAGACTGTGTTCTGCTGAAACCCTTTCGCGGTCACGCTCACGGTGTAGGTGCCGGGAGGCAGTTCGGTGAATTGGAACGTGCCCGCGTCGCCCGAGGTCGTCGTTTTGCTGGCTTGGGTATCGACGTTGGTGATCGTCACCGTCGCCCCGGGAATGATTGCCTGGGTCGGGTCGAGCACAGTGCCCGAAAGGCTGGCGTTGAATTGCGCTTTTGCCGAGAGGCCCGCCAGCAGGAGCAGTGCGATACATGCGAACTTCACTGGTGCCATAAGCTTCTTCATAGTGCCTCCAAAGCTGTTGCGTTGATCAAACGGCCACACCACCGCGCCCGTGCCCATAAACCCTTTAGGCAACCGTTTGACTTGATCCGACGAGTTGTACCCAAATCAATATATAAATGTCAAGCGTCGCTTTTTTCGTGGGGTGGTTGGGTCAGGTTGAATGCAAACTGCCCAGGAGCAACTTCGCACCGCCGAAACGACCAAATCGCCTCGTGAAGCCCGAATTGTAGGAGTCCGGTTGTGGATGTTCTGTGCTGTATTGACCGGAAAAGGGCCCGCGGGGTTGCCTGAAGCTCCATAAACCGTTTTATTTACATGGAAACTGGGCCGTGCCACGCCCGCCTGTGGCAGACTTCTCTCTTGAGCGGAAACGCAAAACACGAGCCCTTGCATAAGCCGACCAGCCTGAAGATGGTTGCGGAGAAGGTGGGTCTGTCTTCGGCTGCGGTCTCCCGCGTGCTCAATGGATCGCCTGCAGCGAAGTCAATTCCAAAGCCGACCCAGGAGCGGATCCTGGAGGCCGCGCGGCAACTGAACTACAGGCCCAACCTGCTGGCACGATCGCTGCGCCGCGGGAGTTCGCATACGGTTGGCGTTCTGGTGCCCGAGATTTCGGAGGGCTATGCCACCCTGGTCCTCGCCGGACTCGAGCAGGAATTGTTGCAGGCCGGATACTTCTTTTACCTCATCAGCCACCACCATCGCACCGAACTCATTGAGCAATCGCAAGTCATGCTGGCGGAACGCGCAGTAGATGGGATCATTGCCATTGACACCGCGCTGCAGCGGCACCGGCAACTGCCGACGGTCAGCATCTCCTGCCCGGATAAGCACGAATGGGTGACCAACATCGTACTCAACCACAAGCGGGCCGCCGAGTTGGCGATCGATCACCTCACCGGCCTGGGGCACCGCCACATTGCTCTCATCAAGGGGCAGGCCTTCAGTTCGGATACGGAGCCGCGTTGGCAGGCCATCCAGCACGCTGCGGCCAACGCCAACCTGAAGCTGGACCCGGAGCTGGTGGCCCAGCTTGAGGGCGACTCGCCCTCGCACGACCCGGGATACTTTGCCGCGCAACGCCTGCTTGCCGCAAAGACCCATTTCACGGCCCTCTTCGCGTTCAACGATGTCTCCGCCATCGGCGCGATTCGCGCCTTTCGCGAGGCCGGGCTGCGAGTGCCGCAGGATGTATCCGTCGTCGGCTTCGACGACGTTCAGTCGGCCGCATTTCAGAATCCTGGGTTGACCACCGTCCGTCAGCCGCTCCGCACCATGGGGATTCTCGCTGCCGAGGCCATCCTTCGCCAGATTGCTTCCCCAACTGAGCGTCCTTCTTCAAGGCAGGTGATGGTGGATCCGGAACTTGTGGTCCGCGAATCGACCTGCCCGCCATCTCCGAAAAAACCGCCAAAGACGCAATAATTCTTGGTTATCTGTATGGCAGTAGGCCCGGGAGATCGAGAACGCTCCCGCTTCTAGAGCGCAACCAAAGTTGGTGTACCCATCGCCCCGGCTGATAGCTGGATAGCTGTTAGCTTACAGCTCATGAATCAAGCCTTTCGCCTTTGCCCCCAGCGTTCCAACCGATGATCCTGCAGCGGATAAAACGGCTACGTAGCGATTGCGGTGTCGAACTTTGTGTAATTGTCGAGGTAATCTTTGACGATCAGATAGCACTCGCAAGAGGTCTTCGTGAGCCCAGGGACGTCGAGGATGCGAATTTCTCCGCGGGTGTATTCGATAAGTCCTTTTCGCTTGAGAATCCCGGCGGTCGTAGAAATAGTGGGACGGCCACCCCCAAGCATGTCTGCGAGAAACTGATGCGAAATCTTGAACCTGTCGGCGTTCGTGCGCTCCCCACAGATGAGCAACCAGCGGGCGAGTCGCTGTTCGAAGTTGTGTTTCACATTGCATCCAGAGGATTGCATTGCCAGAAGGAGTTGTGCCTGAACATAGCGCAGAGCCAGAGCCTGAAAGTAGCCGCCAAGGTCGAACTCTCTTCTCGCGTCCTCCACGCGGCAGGTGTAGCCATGGCCGGCAATCTGGGTGTAGACGCGATTCAGACTCTTTCTTGTTCCCATAAGAGCTGAGACGCCGATGACCGACTCATAACCGAACATCCCGACCTCGACCTGAGACCCGTCCTCGAACGTTGTCGTAATCGATGCCATCCCCTCTTCGAGAAAACAAAGGCGATCGATCGGGTCGCCGGGGTATTCGATTTCATGTTTCAGCTCGAATTTGACCGGCAGCAATCGAAGGCGCTCAACGGTGTCCCCGTCTAGAGCCCTCAAGAGAGTGTTCTTAAAGCCGCTTGTGCGCAAGTAGTCCTCACTTTCAGACAAAAACCCTATCCCAATCAGTATCATGCCCGACAAAGTCCGGGTTGTGTCAGAAACCGGACACAGATCGCAAGAATAAGCGAGTAGGGTCATTTTGGCAGATCCGTCAATCTTTTCCTTCTTTCATCGCGGGTCTCCCGACGAAGCCACCCTGGTCAGTTCCGATGTGCGCGCTATGTGCCCGCCAATCTGAAACCCAGGAGTGGGTCATTTCCATGATCCAGACGATTTTCAGGAGTGATACGCATTGAATCGACTGCTTACCGGCAATGGGTCCTCGGGTGAACGTTCAGACCGCATCGGGGACGAGTCGTTCAGATTTCTGTGGTGAGAAGCATGACCTTTGACCTCGCCGCATTTCTGGCAACGGCAGGGGTAGGGCGAAGAATCGTCCAATTGAAGCCCAGGCAAGCCTTCT